>Ga0315548_1000640_pt1 | contig 32165 bp, 28 predicted proteins | sample SalMarSW160110MG_2_FD_202540 | JGI IMG/M metagenome (GOLD analysis project Ga0315548, IMG submission 202540) | Salt marsh sediment microbial communities from the Plum Island Ecosystem LTER, Massachusetts, United States - Salt Marsh Sediment SW1601-110 ... | reverse complement strand
TGCATAAACCAATATTGTCAACAATAGAACCCCCTCAAATACAGTTGCCGACAACAATTCTCGAAGGAAGCGATTTTGCCAGTAAAAAGCTGCCGATTGGTCATAAAAGAACCTGCCAGTGCGGTCCCACTCATATCAATTGTATGACTGCAAAGGAATGGCTGAAAAGCCAATTGGGCGTATGGCAGTTTTACTACGAGGGCAGAGATATAAGAGACAAGACGGTTCATCCCGCCACGTTCCCAATTTCACTTGCCAAGAAAGTTATTGAGCTTTTCACTCATCAGGGCGAATTAGTTTTAGACCCTTTTGTTGGAAGTGGAACAACGTTAATTGCGGCTAATGACCTCAACAGAAATAGCGTCGGGTTTGATCTTCAAACCCAATATGTTGAGCTTTGCAGCAGGAGATTAGCTCAGAATCCTAATATGTTTAATGAAACCCAACAGATTGCGGTTCAAGATGATGCGAGAAATATACCGCAATACCTTGATAAAGGTTCTGTTTCGTTAATTTGGACCTCTCCCCCTTACGCTAATTTGCTTAATCGTAAACGAAAAAATAAATCGAGACGCCGTAGAGATAATGGTCAGCTTAATAAGATTGAGCAATATTCCCAAGATCCGAGAGATTTGGGAACGTTAGCGTTAGAAGAATATTCGCAGGCAATGGGTGATATATTCGAACAATTGCTTCCCTTACTACGACCTAAGGGGCACTGTGTTATTAACGTCCCTGATATGTGGTGGGAAAATGCCCGCATAACGATACACGTTTCCTTAATTGAAGAACTCAGGAAACGCGGTTACGAGCTGCGCAATGTTATTATTTGGGATAGAACCAATCTCGTAAATCAGATAGGCATATTCGGTTGGCCGAGTAACTATATAACTATGGGAGTTACTTTTGAATACCTACTCGATTTCTGGCGACCTCCATCATAGTTTTGTATAAATTAAGTAACATTGCTGATATCAGATGCTCATAAAATCTTTTCGTTAAATTCATAAGCCATAAAGAGCTTAGATTTTAGTATTCGTATATGTGGCCCTCTATCATGTGGGGGTTTATTACTGTCAACTTGTTTGTCAATACAGAACTCAATCACGACGATGTTTGAACTTACAAGAGTTGAAAGCGGCTTAAGTCTTTGGATAAAATGAGCGCTTGTATAATGAAATAGTTCTTCTTTTGATGCTGTTGCACCTTTCGTTTCTGCGAATACTAATAGAATAGCGTTAATCTTCTCCAATTGCTCTGATAAATCCCACGAGCATATAAACTCTGAATTGTGATACATATCTATACGGTTATTGCCGGATGGAACAAGGCGTAAGCCGAGGTTATTTGGTTTAGATGTTACTGTTGTAAACAACTTTTTCTTAAGTATTAATTTATTTCTATTTGATGGTTTTTCATATCCAAATCTATCAAACACTTCGATAGGAGACAACCCTGCGTCGGTTTTCTTGTGGCACAGAGTAAGCTTGCTTGATTTTTCCCGCATTCCTTTTAGTTCAAAAGAACCTAGATCTCGAACGCTAATGTTATTCTCTTTTATCCCAAATTCTCTTTCAAGGATCTGACCAATTACACCTTCGTCTCTTCGATACATACCCTCAGGGATAGGTAAAAATCCTTTCGCTTTAATTTCTAATAATCTCTTGCGAATTTGTTCTTTCGACCAATGCATCTAATTAGTGTGTTACATCCTTTACAAGATCTGGCAGCAGCTTCTCAGGCTTAATATTTAGTGCTGTTGCAAGTTTATAGATAGTATCTAAACGAGGGCAGCGCTTACCGCTTTCAATAAGGGTTATTTGGGTTCTATGCAATTCCGCTCTGTTTGCCAATTCCTCTTGCGATAATTTCCGCATGACCCGATATTTTCGGACATTTTTACCAAACTGTTTTGCTATATCCATAGCCATTTTGTTAATGAGTATCACCCAATAACTAAAATCATACAACAGACAAAGCGCAACATTAGTTTTTTAAGTGGTAAAATTAACTTGTGTTAATTTACAAGATCTGCACCTTGCAGAAGCAAATTTTAATTAAAAGAGAGATTTACTTATTCTGCCCCCTTCATTTTCTCCCAGCCAATCTAATCCGTGTAAACTTGTCCTGAGCGCAGTAGAATGGATCCGTGTCTAACAAAACCCACCGTGAAACTCTGATACAGAAAAACTCCGGCCTAAGTGTTTTAACCTTCTTCTGTTGCAAATTTTTTATAAATAAATCCTAAATTTTGCTTGAAAAACAGCCATTATCTGGTATAATATCGAACGTGCTCTGGTAGCACAGAAGTCTCGCCGGTGGCGGACACGAGAGCGGAGACCCGCACGCAACAGAACAGTCGTTCCACGAATCAGGCTGTTTCAGCCACAAAAAAGTTTAGAATGCTTGGAAAAACGCTGTGCTAAACATATTTAGTGAAAATTCGTGTTTATTCGTGGTTATTCCTTTACCTGCAATCTGTGTAATCTGTGGCCGAAATATGAACTCTTTTATGCAAAACAAAGCCAATTTCCAAAACAGCGAAATGAACATAAGCTCTTGTTTTACAATGAACTACGCTTGTCCGCCGAAGCCTTGGCGAAGGCGGAAACAAAGCCAAAACAAACCCAATTTATCCTGAGCTTGTCGAAGGGAACAAAGCCAAAAAAAGAATTTACGATTGTCGATTTGCGATTTAGGATGAGTATATGAGTGGAATGGAATATTCGAAATTGGTTTTAAAGTTACCGGATTGGATGGAGGAATTCATGGCGGGGGCCAATCGCATTTTTACGAGTATAGAAGAACGGATGCGTTTGGTGATTACCCTGTCACGATTGAATATTGAGCATAAGACGGGCGGGCCTTTTGGAGCGGCTGTGTTCGAGCAGGAAAGCGGGAGACTGATTGCTGCCGGCGTTAATATTGTAATTGCTGCGAATTGTTCAATCGCACACGCGGAAATTGTGGCTATAAGTATCGCGCAGCAGGTGCTTGGTCATTACGACTTAAGCAGTAAAGAGACGCCTTCTTATGAGCTTGTAACAAGCACTGCGCCGTGCGCTATGTGCCTTGGAGCCATACCGTGGTCGGGGGTTCAAAGGGTCGTATGTGGTGCGCGCGATGAGGACGCACGCAGTATCGGGTTTGACGAGGGGACAAAACCAAAAAATTGGGTGTCGTCTCTGGAGAATCGGGGTATTGACGTTGTTCAGGATGTTCTTCGCGAAGAAGCACAGACGGTTCTTTCACAATACCGAGATTCAGGCGGAGTTATTTACAATGCTCATAGAACGAAACCATCATAGAATCTTTGCAGCAGGATTGAGATTCTTCGCAGATGCGTTGATGAGCATATGAGTGGATGCGTAAATGCGATTATGTTTTTTTCATGCCGGGGGGCAGCTCTATACCGCCTCGGCCTTTGGCTTCCTTGAAATCTACGATGACCTTAACAGCTTCCTTAGGGTCATCCAAAAGTGTAAAGACGTTCAAATCCTCAGGTGAAATGTGCTTGTATTCGTTTAACATCTTATCATTCATCCAGTTGATAAGTCCCTGCCAGTATTCGCTGCCCATCAAAATCACAGGAAAATGTGCCTGCTTTAGAGTTTGAATCAATACAAGAGCTTCGCAAAACTCGTCCATAGTACCGTAGCCACCGGGGAAAACTATAAAACCGTGGGCGTATTTTAAGAACATTACCTTGCGGCAGAAAAAGTATCTAAAATGCAGTGAGAAATTTTGGTATTCATTTGGGATTTGCTCCAAAGGCAGCTCGATGTTAAGACCAATGCTCTGGCCTCCCGCATCGGCAGCGCCTTTATTTGCCGCCTCCATAATCCCGCTGCCGCCTCCGGTTATTACCGCAAAGCCGGCCTTTGCTATTTCGAAAGCGGTTTTTTCGGCAAGCTTGTAGTACTTCTGGTTGGGTTTTGCCCTGGCTGAGCCGAAAAACGAGACCGCAGGGCCAACAGAAGCAAGCTCATCAAATCCCTCGACGAATTCAGCCATTACCCTGAATATCCGCCAGAGGTCCTTTACGGGTTTTTCAGAAATATCTATCATAGGAAAAAATCTCCTTAATCAGCAACTCAGGAATTTTACCATAAATCCGGGTCGTTTGCAGAAGGACAATATTCTGAAATTGGACAATTGTAACAATCCGGGTTACGAGCTTCACAGATATTTCGGCCGTGAAGAATCAACGTATGGCTGAATATCGTCCAGTCTGCCTTTGGAACTATTTCGGCTAAATCGAATTCGAGCTTTACAGGGTCGGTATTTTCCGAAAGTCCCAGTCGCCGAGAGAGCCGAATAACATGGGTATCGCAGGCAATTGCTGGTTTGCCGAAGGCATTGCCTAATACGACATTCGCGGTTTTTCTGCCAACGCCGGGAAGCTTAACCAGTTCTTCCATCTTATCGGGGACTTTGCCGCCATATTGATTTTGTATTGTGGCACAGGCATTTTTGATATTGATTGCTTTATTATGATAAAAGCCGGTGCTTTTTATATCTGACTCGATCTGTTTTATATCGGCTTTTGCCCAGTCAGCGACCAACTTATATTTTTTGAATAAATCCTTTGTGACCATATTGACTCGAACATCGGTGCATTGAGCCGACAGAATCGTTGCGATGAGCAGCTCCAGCGGATTTTTAAACCTAAGTGCGGTTTTTGCCTCTGGGTACGTTTTTTTCAATATCGGCCAGATTTTTTTTAGCCGCTGGGCGGCCTGAGTTGCATCTATTTTAATCTTTGCTTTTTTCGCCATTTTCTTCGCCTTTGTTAAGACTCTCCAAAGCCTTTTTCAAGTCGCCAGCGAAGAGAATTCCCCGCCATTTGAGCGGCTTTTCCTTGCCCGGCGGAAGTAATATACTAACCGGTACGCCCGGTTCTTGATATATATTTTTCAAAGCAAGTGTTGCGGGGAAATTCCTTTCCGTGGTGTCGGCTTTAATCGCTAAAACATTTTTTTGCTCGATTAGCTGTGCAATATCCTTGCGAGAGTAAACGAGTTTTTCCACGGTTTGACAACTTAAGCACCAATCAGCAGTAAATTTTATCAAAACAGGCTGGTCTTGAGCTATTGTCTCATCTATTAAATCAGCATTGTAATCCTGCCAATCGATAAGCTCTTCTTTAGGTCCCGGCAGAAATATCCATCCTGCGGCGACGGCCAACGCTACAGCGATAATGCGAATAACCAATTTGCGGGACAGCTTAGTTCCGTAACTGACCCAGGTACTCCACATCCAGATGCAAAAACCAAGCACGATTGCAAAATATAATACATTTATTCTCTGGATTTGAGGCAGCGCGGCAATAAGCTTTACAGCGATGATTAGTAGAATAAAGCCAACGGCCTGCTTAAACAGCTCCATCCATCTACCTGCTTTTGGCAGGCGCTTCAATAAGCCGGGCATTGAAGTTAATATAGCGTAAGGTAAAGCCATTCCGACGCCTATGACCATTATTGCAATAGTGGCGAGCAGCAATGGCTGGGCCTGTGCCCAGGCAAAGGCAGCTGCTAAAATCGCAAAGCTGCAGGGCGTACTCAAAACCGCTGCCAAAAAACCGGTTGCAATAGTTCCGGAGTAACCTTTGCCTGAGCCGGATTTGGCGGTTATTGATGAAGGTACGGTAATCGTAAAGAGGCCGAACATAAATAGCGCCAACACTACCAGTAACAGCACCATTGAAGTTAGAAAAACAGGGTTTCGGAACTGGTCACCCCATTGCAACACTGTTCCATAAAAAACTTGCAGAATGATATTTGCACCGGCAAGACAGGCAAAAAACAGTAATATTCCAAGACAAAATGCAAGGCCCAGTGATACGGCTTTGGCCTTTTTGTACTCTGACTGCTTGATAATTCGCATTACGATAAGTGGCAGAACCGGCCAGACACAGGGCATAATATTTAGAGACAGACCTGCTAAAAACGCCAATAACAGAGCAAATGGAATAGAATAAGAGGATGCCCTGACTTCTTTATTCTCAGCAGCCGATTCAAAACTATTCAAATGCTGCCAGGAATTTGCGAGACTGAAGTCAATCGTCGTTCGCAGTGTTTTCTCAAACGGCGCCAGACAAACAATACTTGTGCAGGCAATACCGGAAATCCTGACTTCGACATCAGCCTTATCTGATTGGATTGCCCCCATAAGTTCATAATCAAATGGAATAAAAACGGTAAAGTTGCCGGCATATACCTCGACTTTTTGTCCTATCGGGTCCTGAAAAACCTGCGACCTTGGAAAGACAGGTTCGCCAAAGCTTAAAATATCGGATTTTGCTTCAACTTTCAGCTCAAAATCCTTAGCAGGAGTGGTCTCCGGCTTTGCGTAGTAATGCAAGTCGTCAGTTCCTTCGAGTATAACAGCTATACCAGCTTTAGAGTTCATTCGAGCAGGCTCAAGACGTGCGGATGAAAACTCCTGTTTGTGCCTTGCCAGTTCAACCGGTTTATTACTGGTGCCGTTTGTAGATGCTGAACTTTGTGCAGCTGTGGTTTGCCCTGATACACAGGAGGCAGCCCCAAAAATACAAATTAGCCACAATATCACAGTAGCTCTTTCCCGCATAAACACCTTACAAAAAGGGAAAATGTAAAAGGAAAAAGAGAAGTAACTTTTATTTTTTATTTTTACTTTCTGTTTTCTTCTGGTTCTTGGCCTGTTCAGCGGCTAAAAGGTCGGCAACTGTGGGTTTATCTAACTGGCCGCCCTCGATAATTAGTTTCACATCATCAGCGTCAAGAGTCTCGTATTTCAACAGGGCCTTTGCTATTTGCTCAAGTTTATCTTTATTAGCTTCTATTAACTGCTTTGCTTTTTTATACGCTTCGTTGTTAATCTTTTTTACTTCGCCATCGATTGCTTCGGCTGTTTTTTCCGAATACTCTTTTTCGCCTGGCATCAGGTACATCGACTCTTTAACAGTGAAATCAGACCCATAACTGACTGGACCAAGCTCATCGCTCATTCCCCATGTTAAGACCATTTGCTTTGCGATATTTGTAGCTTGCTGAATGTCCGACTGTGCGCCGCTGGATATATCATCACAGAACAATTCTTCTGCGATTCGGCCGCCAAAACAGACCTGCAGAATCGCCATACAATATCTTTTTGTAAATATTGTTCTGTCTTTTTCCGGCAGGGCAAAGGTTGCTCCCCCCATCGGCCCGCGAGGAATAATACTTACCTTATGCAAAGGGTCTGCGTCCTCGAGTAGTGACTGCACAAGTGCGTGACCGGCTTCGTGATAGGCGGTGATTTCTTTTTCCTTCTGGTCGATGACTCTGCTCCTTCTTGCTCTTCCCCATCGAACCTTGTCCCGCGCTTCTTCTAAATCAGCCGTTTCGATGCTGTCTTTATTAGCCATAGTTGCGATAAGGGCGGCTTCATTAATAATGGCCGCCAGGTCTGCACCGCTGAACATAGGTGTGCTGCGTGCCAGCCTTTCCATGTTGGCATCGGGTCCTAATTTCACCTTCTTTGCGTGAACCTTCAAAATATCTGCTCGGCCCTTTATATCCGGCAAGGGAACAACAACCTGCCTGTCGAATCTGCCTGGCCGAGTCAAGGCATGGTCGAGAATATCCGAGCGGTTTGTTGCTGCAACCACTATTACCTGGTCGTTTGTATCGAAGCCGTCCATCTCCACCAGGATAGCATTGAGGGTTTGCTCGCGTTCATCGTGTCCACCACCGATAAAAGCAGCACCGCGTCTGCGTCCGATTGCGTCAACTTCATCAAGGAAAATAATACAAGGTGAGTTGTCTTTTGCCTGTTTAAACAGGTCGCGCACCCTCGATGCCCCGACGCCGACAAACATCTCTACAAAGTCGCTGCCTGATATGCTAAAGAAAGGTACATCGGCCTCACCGGCTATTGCCTTTGCCAGCAATGTTTTCCCACAGCCGGGCGGGCCTATAAGCAGAACTCCACGGGGTATACGACCACCAAGACGCTGGAACTTTTTCGGGTTCTTCAAAAATTCAATTATCTCAGCTACTTCTTCTTTTGCTTCTTCAATGCCTGCCACGTCGTCGAATGTAATTTTAACTCGGTCTTTACCCTGCAGGCGATGTTTGCTTCGACCGAACGACATCAGCATTCCACCAGCCCCGCTGCGAAGATTGCGCGCAAAAAGAAAGTAGAAAAGACCAACTAATAAAAGCAACGGTAAGACCCATTGCATTAACATGATTAACCAGATGTGTTGCTTGGCGAATTTGACCTCTATGCCACTTTCTTCCAGTTTTTGGAGAAATTGCTCACCAACCAAATCGGGCTTATAATCTACCGTAAAGGAACCTGGCATCTTTTCGCCTCGTTCCTGGATGCCTTTTTGGTTAAACTTGCCTGTGATTTCGGTCTCGCCAATTTGGACACTTTCGATTTGGCTATTATCAAGATACCTTTTGAATTCGTCCCATTTGATAGTGTCCACTTTCTGCCAGTGTTGCAACATCATCATCGCTGTGAATATGAGAATTGCAATTATTAACCAGCTAAAAGGCCCGCGTCTATAGCTCGGCAGGGGCGGCTTTTTGCCTGGCTTGCCTTTTGGGCCAGGACGTGATCCCATCGACCTCTTGTTTTGACTGTTACTCATAATTTAATACTATCGGCAATTTTCTATCTGCTATTGCGTATTTAGCACAGCTATAATGTGTATATTCGAAGATACTATGAGCTTCTACCAGCTTTTTTCCATTAGTTCTACGATTTTTCTTGCCAGATTGTTTGCTGCAAGAGCGGATGCGTAGCTAAAGTCCTGATTCTGGTAGGGGGAATAGGTAGCTTCCGCGCTGACCGTCTGATTGTCTATCAGCAGTTCTCCTGTCTTTAGATTTTTCCAGTTAACTACTGCCTGCAGCTGAACTTCTTTTTCTAAGGCCGTGCCCATCGTTCGCTCGATGCTGAGCACTGATTCACCAATTGACACTATTTGTCCGCCTATTACGGTGTCAGCCCGGTCTCTGCTGGAAATGATCTTATACGGTGTTTGAGCCTCGATACGTTTGGCTAGCGCATCGGACAGCTCATATTCGGCTCCCCGTCGAAAGGTTTGATTATCAAACATTTCCAAGCAGACGCTGCTAACATCTTGTGGATACAGAGATTCGTTGGAGTAGCCGGAGCAACCGTTAAAAACTAAAATAAAGGGCAGAAGAGCAAATTGGCATAAGGGCATAATTATCTTTTGATTTATACAGGTGTGACTTTTTTTGAGAAATCCTATTTTCATTTGGCTACGCCCTTTCGTGTATATGTCTGTTCGCTACTCAAATCCCTATTAAATACTTTTCTTTGCCTGTTTTGCCATTTCCGCTGCCGAAGTTTGGGGCCAATCGTTTATTACCATGTCGTAATAAAGGTTAGCTGCCTGGATATTGCCTGTCTTTTGATAGTACTGTGCGATGTTTAGTTGTTTATAGGCTGATTGTTCATCTATATCTTTAAGTATTTCGTCAACACCGATTTTTTGGGCTTCTTCGGGATATAATAATTTGAGTTTTTTATAGTAGGTCTTTGCAGTAATCAGATTTGAGTTATCGTAGAGTGGCCTTTTATTGCTACTTCGTTTATTATAATCAGCGCGTTTGCATCGAGCCATAGCCATTATCGCATCCTTACCGACATGGTCAGTCTCCCATTGTTGGGATATCTCCCACCATTTAAGGTATGCCTCGTTGAACTTTTGTCTTTTCTCGTAGCTTTTTGTCAGCGATAAAGCCGCCTTTAGTCCAATCTGTGCATCAATACCAGCCCGTGTGGAAATCTTTTCCATAAGTTTGACGCCTTCGTGATATCTGCTCAATTTGAAGATGCCGAGAACCCTTTTTTTCTGGCCGGTTAAAAAAGCCGTAGCTATTTCAAACTGCCTGCCCAGAGCGGCTTCTGTAAACTGGCTATCGGGGAATTCGTTCAAGAGCTTATCATAGGCACTGACGGCCTTGGTGAATTTAGCTTCGCAAAATAAGAGCTCAGCCTCGATGAAGGCATCCAAATCATGCCCTGCAACTTCCGGAAAGTCTTTTTTAAGCTGGTCGAATTCCTTACGAACAGCTTCGGTTTGGCCTGTGTTTACTAACTCTTTTATCTTGGCCACTGTAAGGAGGAATTTGTCCTCACCTTCGGCCGATATGGGCTGCCAATCCTCGTCCTGCCCGCCGCCCCGACTCGCCTCGGAAGACGCGGGGGCAGGCTGCAGGCGCCAGGTATCGGCTGAGAACACCCCGTTTTGCCAGAGCAGCACGGTCATAAGCGCTAATATTACAAATTTTATTCTATATTTAGACATGATTTAGCCCCACCAATTGTTCCACGGTTTAATCCTTATTATCACTATTTCCAAAATTATACCCATTTTTGAAACTATTGCAAATCCTAATTAGAATGAAAAAATTACTTGTTTTCCGGCTATTGCAAACAGTAAATTCAACGAACAAAGGATGAAGTAAATCAAGGTCAAAAACTAATAAGGTTTTTGAGCGTTGATGTTTCAGAGGCGTTTGTTCTGCGGCAGCAATTTTTTTGCATTTCTTGACGGCTGAGGGCTAATATCTTATAGTTGTAGCGTTTAGCGTAAGGAACCGGCATTTGGTTATTTGGAGTTTGTTTGAATGGCTAAGAAAAGTCAATGTGATGATTGCACGGGGTTGTGCTGCAGGTATTTTGCCCTGCCGATTGATACGCCGGAAGATAAAGGAGACTACGATGATATAAGATGGTTTCTGTGCCATAAAGGTATAACAGTGTTCGTAGAGGACGGTGATTGGTATATAAAAATAAAGAATAAGTGCAAGTATTTCTCCGAAAAAGACCGACGCTGTAAGATTTATGATAAAAGGCCGAGGATATGCAGACAGTATCGTCACTCGGCCTGCGATTATGTCGAAGGCGAATATGACTATGAGCTGCGTTTTACCAGCGATGAGCAGATGGAAAAGTATATAAAGGTAAAATTTGGCAATAACGTAAAAAAGAAAAAGAAGAAAAAAAGATGAAGATTCAGCCGGTAAAAGGGACAAGGGATTTTTATCCGCAGGATATGGCCGTCAGGAACTGGCTCATCGACGGCTGGAGGAGAGTGTCTATCCGCAATGGCTTTGAAGAATATGATGGGCCAATATTTGAATACCTGAAGATGTTTCAGATAAAAAGCGGTGAAGAAATTGCCGAGCAGCTTTTTTCATTTGAAGATAGAGGTGGCAGAAAGCTGGCACTTAGGCCGGAAATCACACCTACATTGGCGCGAATGGTAAATCAGAAAATCAATTCACTGCCGAGGCCTATAAAATGGTTCTCTGTGCCGAGATTATTTCGGGCAGAAAAACCTCAGAAAGGCCGACTTCGCGAATTCTTCCAGTGGAACATCGATATCATCGGTGAAAATAAGAACATTGCTGATGCTGAGGTAATTTTCACAACATTGGACTATCTGCGCAAAGTGGGTTTAACAAAGAAAGATATCAAAGTCAAGATATCAAGCAGAAAGTTATTAGCTGATTTTTTTACAAGCTTGGGTATTCCCATAGACAAGCATGAGTCAATATATGCTGTGCTTGATAAGAAAAATAGGTTATCAGCTGAAACTTTTGAACAAATGCTTCTAAAACAGGTTTCAGATAAGTCAATCGTTACTAAGATACTGGACTTTATGAATACAGCTTCTATTCCAGAGGTCGAAAACCTTATAAAACTTGAATCAGAGGAATTCCGTGCATTTCAGGATATTAAGAGTGTGCTTAACAATTTAGAATTTTTGGGAGTGGAGGATTTTTGTGAATTTGATCCAAGCATAGTGCGAGGTTTAGCATATTACACTGGCATTGTATTTGAGGTTCATGATATTGCAGGTAATCTGCGTGCCATTTGTGGTGGTGGCAGGTTTGATAACTTATTGAAAGATTTTGGTGGTCGGCTGATGCCCGCGACTGGAATGGGTATGGGTAATTGTGTTCTGGAGATCCTGCTTCGTGAGAAGGGATTGGTGCCCAAGAAAATTCAAGAAAGACATGTCGATTATTTTGTTGCTCTCGCCGATAAGGTTTTCACGAAGAAGTTATACGAAGTCACGGCGAAATTACGCTCGATGGATTTCTCTGCCGTTTTTAGCTATAAACCGCTTTCTGGACTTTCCAAGCAATTAAAAGAAGCTTCGTCGCAAAACGCTAAGAAATGCATAATCGTCGGCTCCGAGATTGAAAATGGCCAGCTTGTCGTTAAAGATATGGCAAGCGGTGAGCAACAGCTTGTCAACGCTGATGAGTTTCTATCACAACTAAAGCCAAAAAACGAAAAATAAAAGGAGCTATAATCGCACAACGCAATACGATATACGCACTACGAATAGAATGAGGGATTTTTTACCAAATCACTATGAGCGGGCGTTCGAGAATTGGTTGATTGACAATCGCATCCGGTATATCAAAGTAGATGAGCATAAAAAAGCGGTCTTCGGGCGGTCGAAAATAAAGAGCTTTGATTTTTTATTATACCCGCCTAACGGTCAAATCATCATTGCTGAGGTCAAGGGCAGAAGATTCAAGGGAACGTCCCTTGCCAAATTAACCGGCCTGGAGTGCTGGGTTACAACCGAGGATATTGAAGGACTGAATAAGTGGCAGAAAGTGTTTGGCTCAAATCATCAAGCCGTTTTTGTATTTGCATACGAGATAGAGAGCATAGACGTTGATTTTGACGGCAATGAAGCTTTCCACTTTGAAGCAAATCGATATGTCTTTTTTTGTATTGAGTTGGATGATTATCGCCGGTTTATGAAACGGCGCAGCCCAAGGTGGAAAACAGTGAACCTTCCTGCGGAGCAATTCAGAAGGTGCGTTGTTGCAATCAATGACTTTTTACTTTGCCCGTCTCGCTGAAGCCTTGGCGAAGGCGGACTTGTCCGGCGTCCTGTCCATCGTAGCTTTAGCGAAGATGGAAGCTTTAGCGAAGACGGAAACTTCAGGGTATAAAGTACCGGATAACAGGAAAAGTTCTGAAGAATTCGACGGCCTGTGAATCTGTTCGACCGGTGCGCCAGACATACTCGCCGAAACCGATCTGAGCAAGGACATATCGGCCGAGGGCAAACTGTCCGACGGCGATATAGCCGGTAACAAATTGTCCGATTCCCACATATGCCCCAATAGCTACCTGTCCCAATGCCGCTATGCCTGATGATAATTGCCCTAAGCCCAGGAGAACCCCAATTGCCAATTGTCCGATAGCCAAAAGCCCTAAAGCTGCCTGACCGATGGCAATAAAGCCGCAGGCAATTCTGCCTATCGCAATGATGCCTTTTGCGCAGACTCGTTTTCCGGTCTCTGGACTTCTGCCATAAGTATAATGAATCAAGGGTATTCCAAATATTGTCTTATGGGTTTTGAATTCGTGGAAGCTGGTGCCGTTTATATACATATACCGCCGCCAGATGCCGAAGCTGGTCTCCTGGATTTTGTATTCGACCTCTTCTAATAAAAGATTGCTCATAATATCTCCCTTTTATATAAGATACTGTTCGACTGTAAATTTTAACATTTTCAGGACAAGCTGCAATAACTAATTTGGAATTTAAGAGATAAAACTGAACAAAATCCTCGCTCAAAATGAATTGTCTGGTTATATTGTAGAAAATGAGAGTCATAGCCGACTAATGTTTTTGAAAAAAGGAATTTATAGAGGGCCATAAAATGAAGGTTTCTAAAATAAGTTGTGTTCTCGTTCTTTTTATTGCACTGAATGCTTATCCATTTGAGCAGAATCTAATCATCAACGTTGACCATCGCTCAACTGTCAGTTTGAATGGAAAATGGCAGACGATTATCGACCTCTATGAGGCCGGCTATTATGATTACCGCTATCTGCCGAGCAAAAACGGCTTTTTTAAAAACGCCAAAGCCCGCAATAAAACCGAACTGATAGAATATGATTTTGACAAATCTGAGGTTCTAAATGTCCCCGGCGACTGGAACTCACAGCGGGAGAAACTGCTCTTTTACGAAGGCACAATATGGTACAAGAAATCCTTTGATTATCAAAGAAGGCCCGATACACGTGTTTTTGTCTATTTCGGTGCAGCTAATTACCACTCAATAGTGTACTTAAACGGCCAAAAGCTCGGCGAGCACGAAGGAGGATTTACGCCATTTAATTTTGAAATCACCAAAGTTGTACGTGAAAAAAATAACTTTCTCATTGTCAAGGTTGACAATAAGCGCCGCCGTGACGCCATTCCGACCGTAAATACGGGCTGGTGGAATTATGGCGGTTTGACCCGCCGGGTGAAGCTTATAGAGGTCCCGGAGACCTTTATAAGAGACTACTTTATCCAGCTCAAAAGAGGTTCCCTGAAAACAGTCGCAGGATGGATTCAACTCGATGGTAATCAAGCTGAACAGACAATAACGGTCGAAATTCCCGAAGCTAATGTGAAGCAAACTTTTAATACTAATGCAGATGGGTACGTGGAAATTGAATTCGATGCTGAGCTGCAACTATGGTCACCTGATAATCCGTACCTTTATGACATAACCATAAAGTCCCAGACTGACGAGCTTCACGACTCTATTGGTTTTAGAAGTATTGAAACCAAAGGTTCAAAAATTTTGCTAAATGGTAAGCCCATTTTCTTGCGGGGTATAAGCATACATGAACAAGCCCCGAAAAGTCAGGCAAGAGCCCACTCAAAAGACCATGCCGAAACACTGCTTGGCTGGGCTAAGGAATTGAACTGCAATTTCGTGCGACTTGCCCACTATCCTCATAACGAATATATGCCAAGAACCGCTGACAGGCTTGGAATACTTGTCTGGTCTGAGATACCTGTATACTGGACAATCCTCTGGGAAAATGAAAACACATTGAAAAATGCTCTCAACCAGTTGACAGAAATGATAACCCGCGACAAAAACAGAGCATCTGTTATTCTCTGGTCGATGGCCAACGAAACGCCGGTAGGTGATGCTCGAAATGAATTTCTTAAGACACTGGCCGAGCGGGCAAAAAGCCTGGACCCAACACGTCTAATTACAGCTGCGATGGAAAAGAGTTATGAACGTGGCAATAAGCTGGTAATAGGTGACCCGTTCGGGTCGTATGTGGATGTTCTCGGCTGCAATGAGTACATTGGCTGGTATGAAGGCCGGCCGAACAGATGTGATTTGTACACGTGGAAAACAACCTACGATAAGCCGGTTATTATCAGCGAATTCGGCGGCGGGGCACTTGGCGGATTCCACGCCGATAAGGATACCCGATGGTCAGAAGAGTATCAGGAATACCTTTACGAAAAGCAGATACAAATGCTTGAAAAGATTCCTTTCTTAGCCGGGACTTCCCCGTGGATTTTGACCGATTTTCGCACTCCAAGAAGGCTTTTACCGCGGATTCAGGACTACTGGAATCGTAAAGGCCTAATCTCTGACAAAGGCAAAAAGAAAAAGGCCTTTTATGTAATGCAGCGATTTTACAAAAAACTCAAACTCACCGAGCAATAGAAGAGAAAAGTGTATGTTCACTTATTCGGGATGCGAATCATAGCCGGCACAAAACGTGGAATGAAACTGCTCAGCCCGAAGACAGATGCGTCTCGGCCAATCACCGACAGGGTCAAAGAGTCTCTTTTTAATGTGCTTTACAAATATGATTTGCCGAATGAAAAAGTCGCCGACGCTCCAAGGGACTCCGCCGAAGCGGCTATGCCCCTCGCGCGAAGGCGGAAGCTATGGCGACGGAGCGTGGTAGCTGATTTATTCTGTGGGGTCGGCTCTCTTGGTCTTGAAGCGTTGAGCAGGGGGGCTGAGTTTGTTACTTTTGTCGAGCAGGACCCAAAAGTCGCTGCTGTTTTAGAGAGGAATATTGAAAAGGCAGGATTTGTCAAAGAGTCGAAAGTCATAAGGGCCAACGCCTTTAAGACTGGAGCGTCGGTTAGTGAGCGAAGATATGACCTTATTTTTATCGACCCGCCCTATGCAAACACGAGCGATGTGGAAATAGATTCGCCACTGGGAAGATTGCTGAGCTCTGTTTCAGAGCGATTGATTGAAAATGGAATCGTCGTGGTAAGAACTGAGCGGCGAACGGAACTGTTGAAGGGATACGGCTTATTGGAGATAATAGAGCGACGGCAGTGGGGGACAATGGCGGTAACTATATTACAAAAGAAAGACAATGACCAATAAACAGGCAGCAATAAAAGTAATCAGGCGATTAAGCCGTGATGGTTTTCGGGCCTTATTGGCAGGGGGCTGTGTGCGGGATATGCTGTTGGGCCGTGCAGCGAGTGACTACGATGTTGCTACAGATGCTTTGCCTGAAGATGTAATGAAGATGTTTAGACGCACGTTAAAGGTTGGAGCGCAATTTGGCGTCGTGATTGTTCTGGTCGAAGACCAGCAGGTAGAGGTTGCAACATTCAGAACCGAAACCGGCTATGCTGATGGCAGACATCCGACTAATATCAAATTTACCGGCGCCGCTGAAGATGCCGGCCGAAGAGACTTCACTATCAATGGAATGTTTTACGACCCTGTAAAAGAGAAGGTAATCGATTATGTCGGTGGGCGAAAAGACCTGAAAAAAAAGGTTATTCGAACCATCGGCAAGCCCGAAGAACGATTCGGTGAAGATTACCTGCGAATGCTGCGGGCTGTGCGCTTTTCCACACAGCTTGGCTTTAGCATAGAGCCGGGAACCTTCTCAGCAATCCGCAAAAACGCAAAAAAAATAACCAAAATAAGCGGTGAGCGAATTGCAATGGAGCTTGAGGGCATCCTCGTTCATCCCAAGCGCTCTGTTGGTGCATCAATGCTTATAGAAAGCGGATTGGCAAAAGCAATCTTTCCCCGCTTTGTTGGTAAACAGGCAAAATTGGCGATTAGAATTTTAAGCCAGCTTCGAAAGAAAGTTGATTTTGCCTTGGCGTTAGCTGGTCTTTTCGCTGGCTGTGAAACAGAATTTGCCTTGCAGAGCTGCCGGGTTCTAAAACTAAGCACAAACCTGAACAGACAGATAAAATTTTTGTTGTCTAATCGGGGTAAACTGCTGGAAGACCGGATGTCCTTGGCCCAGTTGAAGTTAATCGCATCTGAGCCATATTTCCGGAACCTGTACGAGCTGCAAAGGGTGATTCAACTTGTCGGGGCGCTCGTCACGGCGGAGCGTGCCGTAGCCGGGGAGCCCACTCGTCGGGGCGTTCGCCGCGGTGCGACCGCGTCGCAACGGGAAGCCAGCCGTAGCCCGAAAAGTATTGCCCCACTTATAAACCTGCGCAGGAGGATAAAAGAGCTTGGTGATGTTGAGCTTCGGCCGAAGCCATTACTTAATGGTCACGATTTGATTCGATTGGGAGCGGTGCCGGGGCCCGGTCTTGGGCAGTTGGCGCAGGAGTTGTATATCGCCCAGTTAGAAGGAACGCTTCAAACAGCCAAACAGGCCAGACACTGGGCGCAAAACTGGTTACAAAAGCATAAAGTGACTGAGAAATAGAAGATAAACTGATTTAACTTAAGGACTCAAACTGACCGTTATACTTTACGGCTTTGCAGTTACCGAGAGCGGTTTTTTTATTGACAAAATTGGCATTTGCTTATAATATGGCCGTTAAGTGAACTACTGTTAATATTAATATGAAAAAACTGCATATTTTGTGGGTTGAACAACTTTTTGGAGGCGTTTTGATGTTTTGGAGAAAAACAATCTCGGCGACAATTTTATTGGTAATTCTTTCTGTAGCTACGGCAGGTTTTGCCCAGACCCTTGAGGATAACTGGAATGACTTTTTGCACTACACAAAAATCGGCCGACTCGATTTGGCCAAGGGATACGCACAGGCAATTCTGGTGAGCAACCCCGACCCCGTGAAATTGATGGAGTTAAGTAAAGAATATCCAGCTGGCTATGAGATTTTGTTAAGGGTTGTTGATTCTGCACCAGACGCTGAGCTTGTGGCGCTGAGCAAGCTAATCATAGATATTATCGAGCGTGGGAAGTTCACCAAACGGGCTGACCCTAAGAATATCGTGGAGGAAATAAAGCGGCTTAGCAGTACAGAGCGCGGCTTGACAATGGCAGTTAAACGCCTCCAAAACGCCGGCGAATACGCAATACCATATATGCTCGATGCAATGGCTGACCCTTACCGCAAAGAAGAATTACCGACGATTGTCCTTGCCCTTCCACACATAGGCAAAGATGCAATTAGACCGCTTGTGGCTGCACTGCAAATAGAAAATGTGGCGATTAAAGCCGAGATAACAAAAGCACTGGGGCAAATCGGCTATCCACAATCGCAGGCGTATCTAAAGTATGTTGTCGAAAACGACCAGTCATCGGAACTACGGACGCTTGCCACTAACAGCATAAGGCAAATTGACCCTAAAGCGTTGGAAATTCCTGCTACATATTTGTTTTACCGGCTTGCGGAGCAATATTACTACCATACTGAGTCATTAGCACCGGCGGAAGAAGCTGATTTTGCCAATATATGGTTCTGGGATTCAGCCGGTCAGAAACTTCTGCGGCAGCAAGTGAGCAGAAGTTATTTTTATGAACTTATGGCTATGCGAGCATGTGAATGGGCGCTTAAGGCCGACGCGGGGTTCGGCCGAGCCATTGGTCTTTGGCTCGCTGCCTTTTTCAAAGCTCAGTCCACCAGTGTTGAGATGCCCGATTATTTTGGCACCGGTCATGCCGATGCACTTGTCTATGCAACTACTGCAGGGCCTGGATATCTGTATCAGGCCCTTGCACGAGCTGTCAGGGATAACGATGCCTATGTTGCCCTCGGTGCTGTCGAGGCATTGGCTACAACAGCGGGCCAGAAGACACTACTTTATCGAGCTGGGACAGCTCAGCCGCTAATTAAGGCCCTTTCTTTTAATAATAGGGCAGTAAGATATAGCGCAGCGATTGCGATAGCCGAAGCCGGACCAACGGGAAAGTTCCCTGAAAGCAGATATGTCGTTCGGAATTTAGCTGAAGCTCTGGTATCTAATCCTCAGTCGTCTGCGGTTGATGCAGATATTTGGGATAAAGGTATAGCCGATACCTACGCTCTACGTTCAGCCAAAGCTATGCTCAAAGTAGCTCAAAGCAGAGATTCCGTCATTGATATATCTGCTGCTCAACGCGTTCTTACAAATGCAATAAATGATAAGCATCCGGAAATTCAGATTCTTGTCGGCCAGATTTTAGCCCACCTCAACAGCCCCGATGCGCAACGGGCAATTGCTGTAATGGCACTTAGCGAGGGTAATAGTCTCGATGTGCGAATATCGGCTTTTGAATCGCTGGCCACCTCGGCAAAATTAAATGCTAATATACTTATTGAACAGATAGTCGATGGCATTTACACGCTTATCAGCTCAAGTGAGACCGACCCTGAACTACGCAGTGCCGCCGCTGCTGCTTACGGTGCCCTTAATCTACCCAGCCAGAAGGTGAAAGACCTCATCCTCGACCAGGCAAAAAGCTGAACCATTAAAATTAAAGCTTGTCTATAAAGCCCGTTGCCGTCACAGGGGATTATAAAATCCGCTCTTCTTGACGCTCAACCTTCCAAATACTACAATAGGCCACCTTGATAATTTACAGGAAAGGTATGTGCAGAATGAGTAGTGTATTGCTTGCAGACTCAGGATATTATACATGGTTTGTAATCCCGTTTCTTATTTTTATTGCCCGAATAGCTGACGTCAGCATAGGGACGGTTCGTGTCATATTTGTCTCGAGGGGATTCAAATATCTGGCACCTGTTGTCGGCTTTATTGAGATTTTAATCTGGCTTTTAGCAATCGGACAGATTATGAAGAACCTCTCCAATCCTCTGTGCTATATTGCCTATGCGGGTGGCTTTGCGATGGGCAACTATGTGGGGATATGCATAGCTGATAAGTTATCTTTAGGGGTAGTTCTTATACGGGTGATATCCAAAAAAGATGCACTGCCTTTGGTAGAGCAGCTAAAGAAAGAAAATTATGGGGTTACCAGTGTCGATGGTTATGGGGCTTCCGGTGAGGTAAAGGTCATTTTCACAATAGTAGCCAGGCGGGAGGTTAGATCGGTGATTGAGCTCGTAAAAAAATTCAATCCGAATGCATTCTACACTATAGAGGAGGTGGGTTTTGTTGAAAAGGGTGTATTTCCTGTTAGAAAAAGCTGGCATGATGCCACCTGGCTTAGAATATTTAAGCCATTTAGAAAAGGCAAATAGAACTTGCACTGGCTACCGTACGTATAGTTGCTCTATATTTGTGTTGGCAGGTATAATTTTTGGTGTATCATCATTTGTAATGAAGGTTTTAGGTGAGGCCGGCTCAAAGGCCCTTTCGAAAATAACGAGCCTGCTTCTTGCAGCAATAGCAATAATGCTGATAAGGAAGGGCTTAGTAGAACTTATTCAACAGATTTGAAGCTCGATTTGAATGTTTATGAAAGAGAAAATTGACAGAACTTTCAGCCGGGAGCTGTTTACAAGGCATCCAAACAATCCGATTTTGTCGGTGAAAGATTGGCCTTATCCAGCCAACTCGGTTTTTAATGCTGCTGCGGCTGAAGTGGACGGTAGAATACTTTTGCTTGCTCGAGTCGAAGATTTTAGAGGCTTTTCTCATCTTACCGTTGCCAGAAGTGACAATGGGGTGGATGGATGGGAAATAGACCCTCAGCCAACATTAAGGCCTGATCCTGAACATTATCCGGAGGAGCTATGGGGCATTGAGGACCCGAGAATCACCTGGCTTGAGGAATTGAAACTGTGGGCCATAGCGTACACAGCATTTTCCGAAGGCGGCTCTCTGGTATCGTTAGCGACAACGAAGGATTTTAAGACATTCCAGCGATTAGGGCCGGTGATGCCTCCCGAAGACAAAGATGCATCACTTTTTCCTGTTCGTTTTGGTGATTTGTGGGTGATGTTGCATCGTCCCGTTGCGAAATTAGCCACGATAGAATCGCATATCTGGCTTTCTTTCTCACCTAACTTAAAGCACTGGGGCGAACACCAGGAGGTGATACACGCCAGGCGTGGTGCGTGGTGGGATGCCAACAAAGTCGGGATTTCTGCCCCACCTATGCAGACTCCGGAGGGATGGCTGGTTCTGTATCACGGCGTCCGTACTACTGCTTCCGGCTCTATATACAGGCTGGGCCTTGTGTTGCTCGACCTTGAAAACCCAAGGAAGGTCATTCGCAGGTCTGATGAGTGGATTTTTGGTCCGAAAGCTTCTTATGAGCGGGAGGGTGACGTAGATGATGTGGTCTTTCCATGTGGATGGATAAATAAAAATGGGAAAATATTAATGTACTATGGTGCTGCCGACTCCTGTATTTGCCTCGCCATCGCAAGTTTGAAAGAATTAACCGACTTTGTTCTGAAGCAACCTTGCAATAACAGTCGTTAAATTCAAAGGAAACCGGGCAATAACACGTCGTGCACAAGGATAGGCAAAGAATAGTCCGACAGAGAATCAGGTCGTATGACTCAATCAAAAGTATCCCAACAGATACATCAAGGCAGTAATTGTGCTGTAATAGTAGCTCATCCTGATGATGAAACCTTGTGGGCCGGTGGCTCAATTCTTTTGCATCCCGATTGTAATTGGACTGTGGTTGCACTTTGTAGAAAAGGCGACCTCGACCGGGCGCCTAAGTTCTTACGAGCGCTCGAGCAGCTAAATGCAACCGGAGCAATGGGTGACCTTGACGATGGACAGGAACAAACTCCGCTACCTGCTCGTAAGGTGCAGGAAACGATTGTTGAATTGCTTCCTTTGGACAGGTTCGACCTGATTATTACCCACGGATTGTGGGGAGAATACACGCGGCATTTAAGGCACGAGGAAACAGGCAAAGCAGTTATGGCTTTATGGGAGAGTGAAAGGTTGTTTGCAAAACAAATATGGAGGTTTGCCTATGATGACGGGGGCGGAAAGTATCTTCCTCGGCCTATCAAGGATGCGGATTTGCAAATAGAGTTGCCGGAGGAAATCTGGCAGCAAAAATATGATATCATTACAAAAGTTTATGGCTTCAGCGCAGATAGTTTTGAGGCACGAATCACTCCGCGTAAAGAGGCCTTTTGGTGTTTCGGTCACAAGTAAAAATTTTATCAGAACTACGGCAAGGCCTACCCGGCTACGGCATGCTTCGCCGTAACGAGCGCCTTGACGAGTAAGCAACTTCTTAATAAAAGGAGCACAAAGAAAATGAAAGTATTAGTGATGTATGATTACCCTCCTTCTCCAGCGGGACTGGCTACTCAGGGATATTTGCTGCACAGAGGTTTAGAAGAGAACGGAGTGGATGTTCACTCTGTACACTTCGAATCCGCACAGGAAAAAGAGTGGTACTATCGGTGGTTTGAGCCGGATGTAGTTGTGGGCGTTGGTTATTGGGGTCATGCACCTTTTCTGGTATTGCATCCGCAAAGGTACGGTGTTCAGCCAGTACCCTGGCTGGTAGCGGATGGGTATATGGGCGATTACCATGAAATTCTCGGTGCATTGCCTCTGATTTTAGTAACTTCAAGATGGGTGAAGAAGACTTACATACGAGATGGCTTGCGCAAAGAAAACATCGAGGTTCTTGCAGTGGGCTGCGATACGGATTCTTTCATACCCCGTGATAAAAGCGACCCGAAGGTAGTGGCTGTTCGAGAGTCGCTCGGTGTAGCTCCGGACCAGATAATGATTCTCACAATAGGAGGTGATGCGGCATCGAAGGGGTCTCAGGAGGTAATGCAGGCGCTGTCTCTGATAGACACAAAAGCACCGGACTGGAAATATGTATGCAAGGTCTGGCCCCAGCCACGAACAGAGCAGCAAAACCTGCAGGATATACAGCTTGCGACTCAACTGGGTATTGAAAAAAATGTGGTTTTCACAACTAATGTTATTTCCCGCGACTTTATGCCATACCTTTTAGCAGCGTGCGATATTTATGCAGCACCATCACGGTTGGAGGGTTTCGGGATGATTCAGGTAGAAGCCAATGCCTGTGGCAAGCCGGTCATTGGAATTAAAGCGATGGGGATGCTTGATACTATGGTCCATGGTGAAAATGCTTTTCTTGCCAACATAGCACAAGAGGTAAGATTGAGAGAGACGATACTTGACCAGGAATCCGGACACGAGCAGGGACATCGGGTAGTTTTCAAAAGCCCGCGGATTGTAGATTATCGCGCCAGCGTACATGACATAGCTGGCTATCTTTTGGAATTGATGCAGGATGTTGAGCTTCGTAAGAAAATGGGCGAAGCCGGCAGGAAAAGGGCCGTGGTGCACTATGACTATCGTGTTATAGCCAAAAGATTTGTCGAGATTATCTCAAAGCGACTGGGGATATCATAGTTATGAATAAGAAGGCCAAAAGTCTCATAGACCGAGCCAAGCAGGCGGCTCTGGATGTGCTGCTTAATAATGCTCATGGGCCATACCGTGGGCTTCCACGTGTAGCAGGATGGGGATATCCGGAGCCGTATACACGCGACATTATGATTTCCTCGCTCGGCGTTCTACTTACTAAAAATAAGAAACTAATTAAATCTGTGAAAAGGGCGATGGAGACTGTTGCAAAAAACCAGAGCCGTCTTGGTCATATTCCTTCGCTGGTTCATGACACGACCGACCGTGGCTCAAGCGATTGCACTCCATTATTTCTTATGGCGGTAGCGCTCTTTCGGCGTGTGACAGGTGAGCATAACTTTCTTGAAGAGGCAGTAAAAAAAGCAATGACGTGGATGGAATATCAAAGTCCGTCTGACCACGTTATTGTAGACCAGCTGCCAACCAGCGATTGGCGGGATGAGCAGTGGGTTTTGGGATACGGCCTGTATGTAAACACGATTGTTTATATTTGCTTACGCCTTCTTGATCAGGATAAGCGAGCAGAAAAACTCCGAGAGGCGATGGGTCGTTTCACTGTTAAAGGAGACAAACAAAATCGTCATGTCCACGAGGGTTTGGTATTAAGGAACAAACCATATTATGCGTTATGGTCATATAAAGTTTATAGAAGTGAGCGTTTTGACCTTCTGGGTAACAGTCTGGCGATTCTTTCAGGTATTGCTTCACCATCCCGAGCAAGGCAGCTAATTTGCTGGATAGAAACAGAATGTACAGCACTGAGAAAGAACGGAGACTTAGCTGTTGACCTGCCGCCTAACTTCTTTCCTTACACAAGGCCCGAAGACCCGGATTGGTTGCCGAGATACCAGAAGTATAATCAACCCGGTGAATACCATAATGGTGGTGTATGGCCCTTTATCTGTGGCTTTTATGTAGCTGCTTTGGTTGCTGCTGGAAGATACAATCTTGCTGAAAATAAACTCATCGCACTTGCAGAACTTAATCGACCTGCACGTGTAGCAGATGTAGATTTTGGATTCAATGAATGGTGCCGTGCACAGGACGGTACACCGCAGGGTGAGGACTGGCAGAGCTGGTCAGCGGCGATGTACTTGTATGCTGCTGCCTGTGTGGAGGAGCAAAGAACTCCCTTTTTTGATGAACTTCGAGGATTACAATTAGGTGGTGAGCTTGTCGAACCAGCGCACAACGGCAATCATATCAATCCAAGCTAAAAATCAACCAAAGAAATGCTCTTGGTGCAAAATACAGGTCTCCGGACTTCTTTCTACCCGGTTTATCAGCCCTCTATAGCTAAAAAAACGGGAGACGCATCCATTCGTCCCCCTGCCTCACTGTTGCAGAGTGCCTTTATTCCTTTATGGCTAAAGCGCCTGCCTGCACTCGCAACATTAAGAACTACGAAGAAACCGCAATGTCGTATAACCACTTAAGCGTGCGGCAGTTTTCAGATTTCTTACGAGAGCGTGTACTTAGGGAAAGGGCATAAAGAGAAGTGCGAAACGAAATCCGTTCCCAACCTCCTGTCATCTGTTTTTCCTTTATATACGATAACCTCTCCGATAGTTTCGTGTTGGGGGAAAGCTCAGAGTAAAAGTGCGACAAGCTTTCACATCCCCGTTATTTATTTGTGAAACTATTACGTCTGGTGGGAAATGTCAAGAGAAAAGTCCTATAAAATCAATATTTTTTCTAAAAATCTTGTAAGATTATATGTTTTTTGAAGTTACGTATTTGAGCGTAATAAAAAAGCCCTGAAGTATAAGCAGGGCTTCGGGTTATACGTAATAAGCCCTCCCTGACCAATCACGCAGCCAATTTAATTTTCGTTGATTTTCTTTTTTTGTCAATAGATTTTTGGAAAATTTTATTAACCAATTTGAATTTGGCATGCCTAACAGAGCATATGGCCAGAATTGTCAAGTTACCTTGGCGATGAGATGACGCCAGAGTAGTAGATACAACTTATTCTAAATGCAGGTCTTACAGCTAAAACCGGGGGAAAATGAGTCTATGTAAGGGGTATTTATTTGTTGACAAATTCCGGCTGAAGAAATAGGATAATGATAAATTGACGTATTGTAAACAGGGATTTGAGTAGATGTTAGAAGAAAATGCTGCAGATTTGGCTAGGGCCAAGACTTTTTTTGAGAAGGCCCGCAAGGTAGCAGAAACAGGAAATTTCGATTACGCAATAGAGATGTATCTTGACGGGTTGCGTTACGCCCCGGAAGCGCTGCAGGAAGGCCATCTGCCGCTTTGCGAACTGGCCCTTCAGCGTAAGGGAAAAGGTGGTAAAAAGCCCACCATGGTTGAAAGAGTTAAGCGTCTGCGAGGCAAATCTCCTCTTGAGCAGATGCTTAACGCCGAATACCTTTTTGCAAGGGACCCTGAGCATCTGCCCTATCCCGAGGCAATGCTTAAAGCAGCGGTGGCAGGTGGTTATACGAAAACGGCTAAATGGCTTGCCAATTTGATTTTCCAGACAAATAACACTGCGGATAAGCCATCTTTACGAACATATATCCTGTTAAAAGATTCCTACATCGCTTTAGGCCAGCTTGATAAGGCGTTTGCTGCGTCTCAGCGTGCCTGCAGGCTCAAGCCGGATGATGGAGATTTAGCCGAGGAGTGCAAAAACATCTCAGCGGAACTGGCTATGGTCAATGGCAAATATGATACACAAAGCGACTTTAGACAATCCATCAAGGATAGCGACGCGCAGGCAAAACTTTACTCTCAGGATAGAGTCGTCAAGACCGAAGATTACCGTGTCTCTGCCGTTGAAGATGCCAGAAAGAAACTAATCCAGAATCCGAGTTTGTCAAAAAACATATTTGAATTTGCAGAAGCTTTGTCGGATATGCAAACCGACGAAGCTGAAAATCAGGCGATAGGGCTGCTGGAAAATGCCCATAAAACCAAAAATGATTTTACCTTCAAGCAGCGTGCAGGGCTGATAAGGGTAAAGCAGTTCAAACGCAAGATAAGGCAGGCACAAGCTGTGCTTGAAGCCCGACCGGATGATACACAGGCCAAAGCCGAACTGGAAGGGTTGACTACACAACTGAACAGTTTTGAACTGCAGTATTATCGGCTTTGTGTCCAAAATTACCCGACCGACCTGCATCTAAAATATGAATATGGCGTTCGTTTGCTTCGTAATAAACAGTATAATGAAGCAATACCTATGCTGCAGGAAGCCAAGAAAGACCCCAGACGAAAGATTACGGCGTTGGATAAGATCGGGTACTGTTTTTTTATGAAGGGCTGGTTTAAGGATGCAATCGATGTTTTCAGGCAGGCGATAGATTCTTATGAAATACAAGATGATAATATTGCTAAAGAATTGCGGTACAATCTTGCTCGTGCTTACGAAGAGAATGGCAATACGGAAGGGGCGCTGGAAATTTATCGCAAAATCGCTCAACTTGATTTTGCTTTCAGGGATGTCAGCCAGCGAGTTGATAAATTGAGAGGAACAAAAAAGACAGAATAGAGCGCTTGTGAATCCAGAAACAAAGAAAGATAACAGATTTTCTCAATGAATATTTGTAAATAAAATAATGATGGTTTTTAGGAGATGACAGTGGCACATTCGTTATCAGCTAAAAAAAGAATCAGACAAAATGTCAAAAGAAGGTTAATAAATCGCGCACGTAAAAGCCAGGCCAAGACGCAAATTAAGCGTTTCGAGACGGCGGTAGCCAGCGGTGATTTTGAAGCAGCTAAAGAACAGTATCAGCTCGTGGTTAAAAAATTAGACAAAACGGCATCTACAAGCACAATGCACAAAAAAACCGCTGCACGGAAAAAATCACGCCTTGCCAAAAAACTCAACAGCTTCAAGGCGAAGAAGGGGTAACTATTTCGTATCTCGTGGAGCGTGAAGTATCAAACAATATGAGAAATACAATTCGCGAGATTCGCTTCACGAAAAATGCCTGAGATTTTCAAAAAAAGAATAGTTAAATTATTAAAGCACGTCGATTACAGGCCGCTAAGACTTGCACAATTAGCCAAGGCATTAGGCGTAAGTTTAGAGGACTACCCGCAGTTCAAAACGGCTTTTGACCAGCTTCGACAGGCAGGACACGTAGTTATAGGCAGCGGGAATCTGATTACTCTGCCGTCTTTGGCCGGCCGAATCACCGGAACATTCCGGGCAAATCCCAGAGGATTCGGATTTATAATACCTCTTGAGGCCAACTTACACGGGGATTTATTTATTCCGCCTGATGCAAAGGCAGATGCGATGACCGGCGATATTGTCGTTGCCAGAGTGAAAAAAAGGGGCATGCGTGCCGGGCAAATGCGGTACTCTGGTGAGATAATCGAGGTCCTCGAACGGGCGCACAATAAATTCGTTGGAACTTTATTGAAACACTCTGACGGATGGATTGTTCAGCCGGACGGAACAGCGTTTATTGAGCCGATTTCTGTTGACGATGTTGGTGCAAAAGGAGCCAGAGAAAAAGATAAGGTTGTTGTCGAAATACTCTCTTATCCAACGGAAAAATATCTGGCACGGGGTGTTATCATCGAAGTATTGGGTAAGGCAGGAAAATATGAAACTGAAATAATATCGATAATCCGCCAATATCATCTGCCTGAAGAATTCGATGATGAATGTATTGAGCACGCACGTAAGGTCGCCAATGAATTTGACGACAAACAAAGTGATGCCAGAGAAGACATTACCAACAAAACAATTATTACAATCGACCCGCCGGATGCAAAAGATTTCGACGATGCGATAAGCCTGGAGAAAAATTCAGAGGGTAACTGGGTATTGGGGGTCCATATCGCCGATGTAAGTTGTTTTATGCCGGATGATTCTCCATTGGATAGGCAAGCAAAGATGCGAGGAAACAGCGTATATCTGCCGGGCAAGACAATTCCGATGCTGCCGGAGGTTCTAAGCAATGGTATTTGCAGTCTTCAGCCAGGCCAAAAGCGATTTTGTAAAAGTGTATATTTAACCTATGACCAGCAGGGTAATGTCTTATCCCGACGATTTGCGAACAGTATTATTGATTCAGCGCAGCGTTTGACGTATCAACAGGCTGATAGAGTTTTGAAAGGCCATACAAAAGATATTAAACCCGAAGTAATTGAATTGCTGAAGAGTATGGAGACGCTCAGCCGAATAATTGAGAAGAGGCGAACAAAGAATGGAATGCTCCATCTTGATTTGCCGGAGACCGAATTGGTGATGGACGAATCCGGCCGGGTTGTGGACGCTCACCCTGCTGATACCAGCTATCCACACACGATGATAGAAATGTTTATGGTCGAGGCCAATGAAGCGGTTGCATCACTTCTCGATAAGCATAATGTTTCCTTTATGCGGCGGATTCATCCCGAGCCGGATACTTTGAGTATGAAAAACCTGTCGCAGCTTGTCAGGGCGTTTGGTTATAGTCTGCCGAAAACACCTCGCCGAACCGATATACAGGATTTATTGGATTATGTTAAAGGCAGGGACAGCTCATTTGCGGTGAATATAGCGGTATTGCGAAGTTTTGAAAAAGCCGAGTACGCACCATCGCATATCGGTCATTTCGCTTTGGCATCGACTCATTATTGCCACTTTACCAGTCCGATACGTCGATATGCAGACTTGCTCGTCCATCGGGTCCTGCAATACTATCTGCAAAACCGTCTGGATTTAGCAAAGCAGGCTTCAGCCGGATTGGATTTAACAGAGATTGGAAAACACATTACTTTTACGGAACAGCGGGCTGAAGATGCCGAAAGAGAGTTGACGACAGTTTTGATACTGCAAATGTTGAGCAAACGAATTGGAGATGAGCTTGACTGTGTAGTTACAGGTTTAACAAACTTCGGTGTATTTGTTCAGTCCAAAAAGTATGGCATTGAAGGCCTTATCCAGATGAGCGATTTGGGACCTGGCCGATGGAAATTTAACAAAAGGTCTCAAAGCATCGTCAGTCAAACCGGACGCAATATCCGCCTTGGAAAATCAGTGAAAGTGCGTATAGTCTCTGTGAATGTTCCTGCACGCCAGTTAAATGTGGTCCCTGTAGAGCCGTTATGAGCGTAAAGCAGGCAGCAAGCTCATCGGCTGCTTGACACTTTGCGGAATTTTTGGGATACTTTATTAGTGAATAGTCGTTAGTGGGTAGTATTTAGTGTTTAGTAGAGAGCGTCTTATGACCGAAAAGCCGGTTGGTAAAATAAAGAGCTTTAAGGACTTGGAAATATGGGAAAGGGGTATCAATTTGGTTGAAGATGTGTACATAGCTACCAAGTCCTTTCCAAAAGAAGAAAAATACGCCTTGGCGAGTCAGTTAAAGCGACCGGTGATATCAATACCCTCGAATATTTCAGAAGGATTTGCCGGATTACACAACAAAGAGTACAGGCAATTCTTGTATGTGTCTCTCGGAAGCTGCACCGAACTTACGACACAGCTTGTTATTGCGTCACGACTTAGGTATGTTGATAAGGATAAAGCTGATAAGCTGTTAGATGAAGTCGATGAAATTAGCAAAATGACGATGAGCTTAATCAAAAAGCTAAGTACTAACAACTAAATACTATCGACTAAATACTCGGAGAATAAGATGAGAGCATCGCAAATGCAAAAAGGTCAGACCATTGAAATCGACGGCAAATTATATGTTATTGTTGACTACCAGCATGTAAAACTCGGCAAAGGCGGAGCAGTTTATCAGACAAAAATAAAGAGCTTAACTGATGGATTGGTTCAAACTGTTCGGCTGCGCTCTGAAGAGAATGTAGAAGAGGCGTATCTGGATAAAAGAACATACGAATACCTGTATTCTTCCGGAAGTGAACACATGCTGATGGATACACAGACCTACGACCAGATTACACTCGATGACGACGCATTCGGAGACGGCCAGAAGTATCTAAAGCCGAATGAGCAGCTTCAGGTCAGTATGTACCAGGGCAAGCCCGTTGTAGTTACTCTGCCTAATACTGTGGATTTGGAAGTAACCGACACTGCGCCAGAAATTAAAGGCGCTACAGCAACCAATCAAAATAAGCCCGCAACACTCGAAACAGGTCTTGTCGTACAGGTCCCGCCTTTTATTAAAGTTGGCGATGTTATCCGTGTCGATACTCGCAGTGGAGAGTATTTAACAAGAGTAAAAGAGTAAGAAGTGAGCTAAAGTGCCTAAAGTGAGCTAAAGTGTAAAGTTTTGGATTATTTTTTCACTTTAGTTCACTCTATACTTTAGTTCATTTTAGCTCACTACTTTTTTAGTCACGATGTCTGGCGAAATAAGCAAAACCCTGTTGAAGGTTTTTGGCTCGCGAAATGAGCGGCTATTAAAGAATGTCTACACACCAATCGCCCGCCAGGCGGGTGAATATGAAGAGCAAGTACAAAAGCTCAACGACGAATCACTAAAGGCCAAATCCGCAGAGTTCAAGGCCAGGTTAAAGGCCGGCACAAAAGCGGAGGATATTTTAGCTGAGGTCTTTGCGGTCGTCCGTGAAGCAGCAAGGCGCAACGTCAAGATGCGGCATTTCGACGTTCAGCTCATCGGTGGCAATGTCCTTTACGAGGGTAAAATTGCTGAAATGGCTACCGGTGAGGGAAAAACCCTCGTGGCAACACTGGCAGCATACCTTGTTTATCTTACCGGAAGGAATGTCCATATAGTTACTGTTAACGATTATCTTGCCAAACGCGATGCAGAATGGATGGGGCCTATTTACAGGGCTATGGGAATGACCGTGGGGGCAATTCAGGCGGATATGGACACAAGCGGCGACGAACGAAAAGGCCAGTATGCCTGTGATGTTACCTACGGCACAAACAACGAGTTCGGCTTTGATTACCTGCGAGACAATATGAAATTATCGCTCGAACAGATGGTCCAGAGCCGGCTGCAATATGCCATAATTGATGAAGTCGATTCGATTCTGATTGATGAAGCCAGGACGCCGTTGATTATATCGGGGCCGGCTTTCGATGATGTCAGTAGATATAAAAAAGCGGATGAAGTAGCAAGAAAGCTGCTCGGTTTGCAAAGCAGCTATGACCGTATTAAAAAACAAATTGATTCAGCCCAGCGAACACTTGCCAGCGCTCAGGGTGAATTAGCTGAAGCGAAAAAAGACAAAGATAATAAGCGAATCGAAAAAGCCCAGAAGGTGATAGAAAAAAGTCAGCAGGATATTGCCAGTGCAGAAGCTCGCCTGACAGAAATAACCCAGTATTACGAAGTCGAATACGACAGAAAAGCAGTTCATCTGACTCATGAAGGAGTAGGGGCTGCACAGGAGATAGCGGGTTTAGGGTCATTTTTTACCGGCTCGAATATGGAATGGCCCCATCTTTTGGAACAAAGCCTGCGCGCTCATGTGACCTTTGAAAAAGAGAAAGACTACATCGTTATGGATGGCAAGGTTGTTATCGTTGACGAATTTACCGGCCGGTTAATGCACGGCAGGCAGTGGTCCGACGGGCTCCATCAGGCGGTCGAGGCAAAGGAAAATGTTACCGTAAAAGAGGAATCACAAACACTTGCTACTATCACACTACAGAATTTCTTCAAACTCTATGACCAGATAGCGGGAATGACCGGTACAGCCGCTACCGAATCCGAAGAGTTTATGAAGATATATAATCTTGACGTCGTTGTAATACCGACCAACAAACCATGTATCAGGGACGACCATGAGGATGTAATCTATAAAACGATGCGAGAAAAGTTTATCGCTACAGTAGAAGCAATAAACGAGGTCAGCGCTTCCGGTCGGCCGGTGCTTGTTGGC
>Ga0315548_1000636_pt1 | contig 32230 bp, 46 predicted proteins | sample SalMarSW160110MG_2_FD_202540 | JGI IMG/M metagenome (GOLD analysis project Ga0315548, IMG submission 202540) | Salt marsh sediment microbial communities from the Plum Island Ecosystem LTER, Massachusetts, United States - Salt Marsh Sediment SW1601-110 ... | reverse complement strand
CATTGAATCTCAAAAAAGTTACAGCCCCAGGATTAGGTAAGGTAAAAAGATTGCTCCCCACAGTCGTAGCACCCAGACTTGTTCTTCCTGTGGCTGCCACTAATCCTGTCGAACCGCCGTCCCATTTCAATCGGTCAGCATAAGCAGTATTCCAATTAGCTGAATTATCAGTTATGGAAGCTCCCCAGCCCGTACTTGTTGAAACTACAATACCGGATTCGGGATAACCTACCCCAGATCCCTCACCAATACCTGCCCTAACATCTTTTAAAAATGCGAGTGTGTCTTTATTAGCACTTGTGGCAACATAAATTTCTCCTCCGGCTATATCATAAGATTTAATAGTAGTATAACCTGACGTAGCTCCTTTAAATATCATAGCTTTCCAGAAACGAGTACTGTCCAAAAAATTAACTTTCGTCCGCGACGAAGCCCATCCTGTTCCTGTTTGCGCAGAAACAAGCCCGGTTAATATTGCAAGTGAAAATATAATTAATAACTTTTTCATCAGTATATAATTTTAAGTTTAACGTCTGTCATTGCCTCAGCCGAATAGACAGTTACTTTATAAACGCCCCCGACCAATTCAAGAACAGGTTCACCCATGCCCGAAGTAATAACATGACCATCCGAATCAATAAATTCAAGATTATACGGCTCAGTCGTTATAGGAGTAGTCAAAACTTTTGTTTCTTCCGCTTCAATTGAAAATGTCTGTAAGTATTTCATTTCGTCTCTGTAATTAATATTTGAAAATGCAACTTCAATGCCTGATTCTCCCGAAAAAGCAACTTCAATATCTAATATATCTGAAAATGCAACGTCTATCATGCTATTCTAGTTGTTATAATATCTCTTACTTCTGCACAAAATATATCAGTATTATGTTGTAATTCATCTTCTTTATAAACCCGTATATCACATTTATAAAGTTTTTGTGTCACTGCTGTATCTTCTGCTGTTAATGATAGGATTGCTAAACCATTAGCTTCTTCACTGATAGTAAGTTTACTCTTGATAACTGCTGCGTCATCAGTTAATGTATAATCATCAAGATTTTTAGCCGTGAAAAGAATTGTACAATCAGTCAAAATAACAGGTTCCCCGGAAGCTTTATAAGTCAATGTCACTGTTGCTGTATAAGGACATGCTCGTTTTATATTTAAAATAATCATACTCATGACTGTAAAATTACAATTTATTATTCAATTTTCTATATTTTTTTTAACTTGATACTACATACCAATTACCTCCTTGCCGTGGTTCCCATGCTAAAATAACACAATGTCCCTCGTCAATATTTAATCCAGTAGCTGCCGTTCCTGCGTTTATTATATTATTGCCATTACCATTAATATGATACTTCCCATCCCCTAACCCTGTTCCTAATAGATGATTTATAATCAATAACTGCGCTGAACCACTTCCTGGTAATCCAGAAGGCGGCAAGTTTAATGTTGATTCAGAAACATTATCCAGTGCAACGTATGCATAGGGCAAAGGATCTGGTATTGAAACTGGCGTGGATTGTTGACTATAATTATATAAAACAATGCCACCAAGCACTTCAATATTATCCACAATGGTATCGCCTGTAAGAGTAGGACTAATAGATGGTGCTTTTAAATCTACTTCACCTTGTAAAATATTCTTATCAATAGTATTTAGCCTTGATAATTCCCTGTTAACTTTATCAACTAAAGTAGTATTTTGTAAATTTGATATAGCAGATTTAATAATTTGCTCTTGCATTGTATAAGGTACAAAATCAGCAATAGTAGCCTTTATTTTATATGGATTAACAAGCGGAAATTCAATACCTGATATTCTTATTAAAGAATCAATCTCTAAATCAGTATCAACAATAGTCACTCTATCACCTACACTAAGATTCAATCCAATACCTGATGCATGCTTCGGGTCAATATCAATATTATAGACAACTTGTGGAACGCTATACTTATCCAAATAAACTTGTGTAGCTGCTTGTAAAGCTGCTTCTGCTGTATCGACATAAGTCTGTGGCATAAAGATATTAACAATAGTATATGTGTCTCCCGATGCCGGATAGTTCAATGAATTAGGACGCATAGCGCCATCTGTATCTGTAAATGGAGTAATATAAAACCGCTTAGTAGCATCTGTATATTGCCATATCTCACACTCCACGCCTGAAATATCACCTGATTTAAATACTATTTTTGCTGTTTGTCCTTCAATAAGATAATCATTCACATCAAAATCCATTGCAGAATCTACCAGATAATCGGCATCGGCATCCCATACTCCTGTTCCTGATGCAGCAAACACTACCGAGGTCAATGTTCCTGTGCGGTGCGGATAGAAATTGTCATCAGTATATTGCCCTTCTATAATCCCATATAAGGCAGAAGCAGAACCCGATTGTAAATAGTTATTACCCGAAGCAGCAAAAGTTAAACGCTTCGTACCACCTGAAGGTGCCCGATAACCTGATGGGATATTTACTGCGCTACCGAACCCATAGCAACGTGTTATGATATTTTGATTTAATACTTGTTGACGCTCAAGTTTATATAACCCACTTGCCTCACCATACTTGAATGTATATCCCGATGCACCGGTTATAGAATTCCGTAGGTCAATAACCCGATCATTAATATCATATTCAAAATTATATGCCCGTGCAACTTTATTCAATGCAGACAGACAGGATTCATTTATAAACTGCAATGTTTTATCTTCACCTGATGTATTAGTGCCTGAAGCTGTTGTCCATGTTGGGTCTATCTCGTTGATATTTCCTATTATCAGATCAAGAAAATCAGCAGGCGATCCATTATAAGCGAAATCTGCCAGTTCATCGGATGAAATAAGTATTTTTTTATTAAGGTTATAACTATTTGCTTCGAAAGCTATATTATATTTAAAAGTTGAATTATTGATTTTAATAACGGCCGGCAGACGGTTAATAGTATAATTTGCTGATCCACTTTCACCACTGGCAGGATAGTAAATATAATCACCAATAGTAAGGTCCAACCCAGAAGCGCCACTGTGAATATACTCTGAAGTTATTTTATGTTCCCCTTGTAACTTTTTTGAAAACAAAGTTTTCTCATCAATATCCAGTGTTACAAGCGGACTACCAGCACGATATATATCAATTGTAGTCATACATCATTTCGTATTTGTGGCATTACTTCTCTCCCTTTCTTGTTATATTTGTCATACCTTCACGCATCTGAATAATATTATTTATCATTATATTTTGTAATTTAATATATCTGGCATTAATCTCTTTAATTTTTTCATCATTGCCATTAATTGTTGCAACTATTTCTTCTGTTTGATAATTCATACTTTTTATCATCCCTTCCATAAACCACATTGGAACATAATCTCTTGCAATCATTAATGTTAATTCCTGATCACGTTTAATAGCTGCTGTATTAAGTGCAATGCCAGTTAAGATGCCAGTTTGCAAAATAATAGTAATAATTGCAGCAATTAATAATTTTGGAGAGTTATCTTTTAAAATCATAATTTCTCATTTTTAATCCATTTTCTATATTTTATCGTTGCTATAATCCATATTATCAACCAGATAACTAACTCCCCTACAAATATCAAAGTGGGTATAGCCGGACTTCTACCAAGTGCTTTCAGTATAAATCCCACAGTAAAAGGAATCGCAAAACACGTAAACAAATACCATTTATAGCTTTGAAATTCTGTTATGATCTTAATCCATTTCATTGTCCGTAATTTAATAACCATGCCAGAGCCAATGGAATACAAATAACTTTGATAAACCATATAAAACCTGTTGGCACTTTACTTAAAAATCTATCATATAATTTCGTTCTGCCGAGATAAAACCATCGTTGATCAGCAGAAATATTCCAAATCAAATCAAATAGAGCGAATCTCAACAGCAAATAACCGCCTATCACTTTCAAATATGGTGCAGAATCAATATAATAAGGAAACCGAATTCCCATTACCCATGCAAAAAGACTCAAAATAACAACTGCCAGATAGATAAATTCAATTACTCCTGAGGTAATATGCTTCTTTCTTATCTTCAAACCTTCATGGACAGCCTCAAAGACTATAAAAAAAAGTGCTAATATGAGTATTATCCAGTTCATGATGGTATCCTACTTACTAAAAAATTATAAATCGCTGTTTCATTTTCTTCAGTATCAGCAATATCAGCGCAGATAATATCTGCTACTTCAATATTAGTCCAATCACCATTACCAGCTCCTCTACTCGCTAATATAAATGCTCCCATATCACGTGTACCAAAATCGCCTGTTACAGGCGTATTGTCATCAACTATTAATTTACTTGATGCTCCATTAAATAATACTCTTATTATTCCCCACGTATTTAAAACTAAATCTGTATTCTCACTGGAATATCCTCCTGCATATGCTCTTATAGCAGGAGTTGAAGCATTTTGTTCCAATGCTCCATAATATGATTCATTTCCATCAGATAATTTATGATATTTTGTCCAAGTTATTTGTTTAACAATCATATAAATCATACAAGGTTGATTCCAAGTAAACTCAGCAGTCTTCATATAATCACCTGCACCATCAAAAAGAATAGTCCCTGGAGTTACCCATAAGGGTTGCCTACTTCCAGTTGCTTGTAAAAGATTCCTTCCTTCAATCAGTTTTGAATTCCATGCAGAAACAAAATCACTGCCATCTTTTGTTATTGTAGTCAAATCAGTAGAATCATACCACCAGTGATGACCATCATCAAGAATAGCAGGATATTCAGCAGATGGAGCTTCATAATATGCTATTGACTTAACCATTAAGTTAATATGAAATCTTGCAATAACACCAGTATTAGTATAGTAAATATTATCAATCTTGAATCCTTCAGTTGCAAAACAAATGACTGTCGTTATAGTATCTAATACGATTGATCGTGTGCCAGAAGATGAGAAAACCTTATAAAGAGCTTGTATTTTAGTAATAAAATCAGATAATGATGAACCTGCAATAAAACCATTCATCTCCAGTATTTTATTCTTTCGTTTTACTATTTGATAACCCTCTTGTCCATATTTTGTAACGAATTGCTCTTTACCTTCCGGTAAATCATGCAATTTATCTGCTTTCGACAAGTACAGCCCGAATGATGAAAAAGGAATTGAATCAATAGTATAAGCACCTGTTCCCGTTGCTGGTAATGAGCCTGTTAGTGTCACTGCTGGTTCACGAAATGTCATCTTAACCGTACATCCCCCATGTACATGTTGAGGAATCACCGATTTGACATATCCGGAAGCTGAATGATATGGAGTTGCAAATACGCTTATCCCGGTAGCTGCATCAACGGCAGTATAAAATGTCTCCAGATTAGTATTTATTTCTGAAACGGTGCCTTGCATAAATCCTGAAAAAACAATATCACGCCCAGCGAACATTATATCATTAGCACCTACCCACGGCTCTACACCATCGGAATCACCCCAGTCCTTATAAGTAGTACCTATCCTTTGCGGCATATCAAAACAACCTTGTACGCTTATATTTGATCCGAGAGCATGACTGCCTCGTATCTCGTAAGTGTCATAAAGATTCACATTATTAAGTAAATATGCCATTATCCTAGCCCTCCAACCGGAACCTGTTTAGTATTAATGTTTATTGCCTGTAATTCTATAACTGCATTTTTTAATTCTTCTACTGTATTATAGGTATTTGCTTCTATGCCCACAAGATGAGAGACTCCCTGTATGCTGTAATCTTTTACAACACGTTGTTCATCTGCAAACCGACGGAAAAGTCCAGCTAATTCCGTACCAGTTTCTTCAGTTATATCTCTACGTATTTGTCCTGTAAGTCCGGGATGCGTTATTGCCGTTTCAGTTATCCCCGCAATAGCATATATCTGCTTCCGCCTTTCTTCTTCAGCAGCAATTATATCATCCCATTGTTTTTTTAATGCTACTATTTCTCCTGCATCCAATCCACCAGCACTGGCCATATCAGCTGCAAATTTTTTATACCAAGCTGTTATAGATGGCTTAGATAATTCTTCAAGAGATGTATTTATTGCATTTCGCATCAAATCATCAAAATCATCAGCAAAATCCTTCGCTGATTTTTTGCCATCTTCAAATCCTTGTGCAATAATATCGGCAATATCTATCTGGGTAATACCACCTGTCAAGAAATCATTTAATGCTTGTGTAGCATTTTCTAGTTCTTCCCTTGCCTGATTTCTTACATCTAATAATTCTTGAGTTACAGTACCCCTTCGTTCACTGGCAGCAATAACAGCATCAATAGCAGCATCATATTTTTCTTGTGCTATCCGTTTTGCTTCTATTAGTTCTGCTTCTACCCCCCCTGTACGCTCAGAAAGTTCGATTACTCTTTTCTGTCTTTCTATAAGTGCATCCCATGCTTCTATCTGTTTTTTCCATTTAGGCTCGCTAACTACATCTCTCATCTGCCCAAATACACTAAATGCTTTTGCCAGAATACTAAATGCAGCACCAATAAAATTTCCCTGTACAAGTTGATTAACTGTGTTCAACATACCATTCAAAACTTCCAGGCTTTCCTCACTGAGTCCAAGCGATTCCCCTAATTGATAAACAAAGTTCGATGCCTCATAAACAATCTCCTTTCTTAAATCAAGTTCTTTTTCAAGATTCTTTTCTCGCTGTTTATCTATTCCTTCACGAGTCTGAATTGTTGGTTTTAAAGGACTTGGTTTTTTAGCCCTTTCCCATCCATATATTGAATAAACACCTGGATCAAGTTTTAAAAGAGTCTCAGCGATCTTCCTGTTTTCATCCTTAATCTTATCCAGGTATTTCATTTCTATTTCGTACCTGTCCTGAGCGTATTTTTCAGTTAATGCAGACTTAATCGCTTCATTATCCTTATAAGCTTCAATATCTTTATCATATTTTTGTTCTAAGGCAAGAAGTTCTTTATCTTCTCCTTTGAGTTTGCCGAGTGCAATTTGATTATCGAGCTCTTTGAGTTTCTTTGCGTATTCTTCTTGAGTCCCCCAATATTCATCAACGAGTCTCATAAGTCCATTATGAATATTTTCTCGCCACTTCAATTGATCTTCTGCTTCCTTTTTTACTAATCCGGAACGCATAGAAGTCATTTCTTTAAGACGCGAATATCTCATTGCCTCTAATCTAAGGATTTCAGTATTAAGATCGACAAATTGCAATTTAAGCTTTTCACTTCCAGGACGGACTTCAAGCATTTGTTTTATTGCATCACGTTGTTTCTTAACAGTCTCGATTTGAAGATTGACCATTTTATTATTAGCTTCAATGGCATTATCATAAGCTTCTATTCTCTCAATAGTAGTAAGGATCTGATCATGAGCTTCAACAGAATATTTTTGGAACAATATTCTTTCTTTCATTGCCTCATAATTAGAGATTTTTTCTTCCAGCCTTAATTCATTTAAGACTCGTTGTGCTGCGATGACTTCTCTTAATCCAAACGCTAAAGATCCTGCACCAGTAATGAGATTATAAAGCATTTGCTTAGTGACTTCCGATGCAATATTAAAAGCATTGATACCTGCCGTAGTTGCAAGTAATGCCTTTTTAAGAACAACAAGCGCAGCAGCGGCACCGCCAAACGATAAAATCCATTTGCCCATCTTCTGATTAAAGCTTTCCGTTACTTCGCTAGCTTTAACTCCGGCTTGTTCATATTCTTTTAAATGTTGTTTTGCTTCAGCTATCTTTTTATTATATTTCTCAATAGATTCAACTTTCCAAGCTTTTTCCTTTGCTTTTTCATACCGTTGAATTGTGTCACGAATATCTTCGATAAGTCCTTTTTCACGCCTTAATACTCTTTCAGTCGTTTTGCCTTGTTTATCAAATGTACCCGATAATTTATTGACCTTCCTATCAACTTTTTCAGTCGATGTCTCCAAGTCCCTCGACCACTGTCCAATTTTACGTTTTGAGTCTAAGACGGCCCTATCGAGTTTTTCGGTTTTAAGTGTCGCATCAAAAGTTATACTGGCCATTACTTTATATATTTATTAAGATAATCATTAGCCTGTTTACCGGTAATAATATTCTTTGCCTTATAATCATAATAAGGATAATCATACATCTGAAGCTGTAATGAAATCCATGAACTTTCCATTAATTCCTTTTCTGTTAATCCAAGTTTAACACGCATCAAAGCCAACCGACCAAATATAGACTCGCCCCCTATTATTTTTCCTTTTTCTTCAGGATATTCAACTTCCCTATCTGTAAACAAGTCAAAAAAAAAGGAGCAGGATCTGTCTGCTTATATACTATATTAAAAAGTGTATTTATGTCTTTTAAATCTAGTTTTAATATAGCATGTGCAACAATTCTCCTCCACCTTGTTCCTGTGGCGATTGCAATAATATTCGAAATATGAATTAAATCAAAACTATTAGCCATCAGTGCCGGAAACATCTCTTGTTCCTGATCAATTTCTTTGATCTGCACTACTTCGCTACTGATAGCAATCAACTGTCTGGCTGTTATCGGCTTGATCTTTAATCGAAATTTAAACCAACCATACTTTAAAGTAAAACGATCCTCAGAATCAGCAATACCCAAAAGGATATTTGATACTTTCTTCTCCATATTGAAAAGCCTAAAGGCTCTTAATTATCCTAATGGCCCGTACTGATAAATCTTCCAGTCCACTGAACCATCTGTCGTCAGCTGAGGTGTTGCCTTAACTTCCAAAGCAAACATCCTGTCCCGTCCACCACCGCCAACAATACGAGTGATACATGAAGCATTATACAGCAATAGTTTCTGCCCTGAATCGAGAGTCAATTCCAATGCCTTATCAACTTCAGTATAACCAGTTGGATGCGTATAACCGGATACATTACCAGTGCCACCCTTAAATTCAGCTAGAGTTGAAAAGGTCATGTCGTAAAACTGAAAAGTCGCTGTTAGCGTTCCCTCATCTGTTTTTACACTTCTAACCGGCGAGAATTTCTGATCGACAAAAAAATCAGTCGTTGCCCCTTCTGTCTCTTCAATAGTCACAGATCCTTTTACAGTATCTGGCGCAGTGGTAAGTAATACCCCTGAAGGAAAATTACCTATTCCTGTTGCTGACGTTCCGTATTTTACGGTTGATATTCCATACAAATAAACTGCCATAATATTAATTATTAATGTTTTTAAAACTAAATCTTAAATTTGAATAATGCTCATTAAGTTGAGCTTCTCGTATCGTTTCCTGTCCTTCAAAATCAATCAAATGACTCGTTTCAGTAACTTTTTCCAATGCTGCCAAAATTAATGCCGATCCTACATTTAACTTTGTATCATCAGGAATAAATCCGACATTTGGACCTCCATCTATATCCTTAACATGATAATTCACATTAACATAACACTTCTGCATCACATTGGCATTTATAGGAAGCGAGTTAATAACAACATATTCCTCCGCTGTTGATTTTGTCGGTTTTGTTTTTCGATACTTTGGTACAGTAACCGATCCAAGCAGTGAATAAACAATGTCTATTATATAATCCGTTGTCTTGTAATCGCTCATGGGATAAATGTTTCTTCCATTCTTGCTGCGCTACCCTTTTCAAAAACCTCAAGCTTTTCAAGATACATTGCTAAATTAATTATACAAACATCTGCTTGATAAGAGATAACATTGTATCCTTTTGATTCAACATACGAGGCGTAATTCATCCCTGCAATACCTATCAATTGAAATCCCTTTGGTTTAATGATATCCTGAATAATAGCCTTTAACTCTGTTTGATTCTGGGCTGTCTTGCCACCTGACACTAATTCACCGTTATGAAAAATATAATAATCAATCGAATTACGGAGATTAGTTGTCACGTCCTTATATTGTCCCATTTCATGACTCTGCCCTTGCTCTCTGGCATCTTTTACAAACTCCTCACCTGCCATTATAAATGCATCAATAATTTGCTGGTGAAGGAACTCGGCCTGTTTCTGAACATCTCTCATAAATCGACCTTGCTTGAAATTACTTTTTAAAGCCATAACCGTGAATTTAATTGACCATTATAAGCTCGTTTTACCTTACCCCGGATAGTGCCATTCGACAAAGCAGTAAGCACAAAATCAGATCCAGATGGAATAATGACTGTCGTAACAGGCATAAACACCTGAAATGAATAATCAATCAAAGCACCATCATTACCTGCTATTTGCTTCCCTGTACCATTCACCTCTGCCCGACAATCGAATGTATAAATACCCGATGCTCCTGCCGTCCATACACCACTTGCATTTTGTGAACCGGAAGCAGCATATGTTATGACAATACTATCAGGATATTGTTTCATTAGAATCGTTGTACAAATGTTGCTTTCTTTTTCAAAGAACTTATAGGACTCACTACATCATATTTTTTGTAAATCTTATCTGCCAGTCTTAAAAGAGTTTCTTTATCTACTAAGTTAATAGAAAAACCACCTTCTTTGATGCTTGGAGTTGTTACGAGCATAATGATCGTATCGGCATAAGCCAGATCAAATGATTCACCACTTACATATATGCCATCTGAGGCTACCCCTCTGTCCTCCAATGCTACAATAAACGCATTTTCCGCAAGTGGATAAGTCAGCTTAGCTTTTATCGCTTCGAGATTTGTCATATTGTTTTATTAAAAAGGAGCAGGACATCCCGCCCCTTTATATATGACTAGCCATACGTAGTATCATCCACTTTCAGGATAAACAAACTATCCACATCGGTAAGTCGAGGAAAGGCATTTGCCTGCCCTTTTGTAAACTCTCCGAATGGCTCCAATTCCGACCATTTACTAAGCAGTATATGATCTCGCTTTACCTGTATTGCTTTCTTGCTTACCGATGGACTGGTTTCTTCAGCTATTGGACCATGAAGTATATTACCAACCTGTAGTTGAGGAATAAAGGTTACATAACCAGTTTTCCAACAGACTACATTACTTAAAGCATGTTCGCTATTTTCAAACCGTGCCATCGAATCTACAACAACAATCTTTGGTAAAAGCCTTGCTGAAAGCTCTCTGTTCAACTCTTCCAATGTAGGTTTAGAGCTTGAGAAATCAGTATTACGAAGTACAGCGAATTCCTCTTTTACCTGGGTGTTTGCCTGTAGCTCACCTAATGCTGTTCTATCCATCACCATATATTCATAAGAATAACCGGATGCAGCTTGATTGTCAATCACTGTTCTAATATCATCCAACGGTGTAGCACCGGAAGCCTGTGACCATTGCAGTACAACAGCTCCCTTATTTGCATCAGGAATGCCGAAATCGACATTAGCTTCGGTTATGATACCGTTATTATTTGATGTGGTAAGTGCGATAATACCATAACTAAGTGCCTGCATAGCAAGATACTCTGTGCGTGTCATAACTCCTGTGTAACAGAAGTCAATGTCATCAAAAACAAGATCGAGAAGTGCATTGCGGCTTTCTTCGCCACGAGCCAGAGCTTTTAGAGTATTATACTCATTATAGTCCTTTTCATCCATCTGCCTTTTAATAGCTATCTTAGGAATATCACCAGTTGTTTTGGTAACAACCCTACGAGTTTTTAAAGGAGCCGATGCATTGTATTCAATGACATCTGCCATGACAGGATTACCACCCGATCCTGTAAGGGATTCCCATGTTAATTGAGTGGTATATTTCAGAGGGAAGAATTTTTGCCAGAAGAGTCTCTTTAGGAATTGTTCACGCCTAGCATTAATATAGGCTTCCATATTCACTTTGTTGAAGCTTTCGCTTAATATTGATCTTTCCATTATTTCTATTTTTTAAAAGTTAAACAAAGCGAATTAAAGGGAGTTTCTCCTTGAGCTTATCATCAATATGATAAGGCATACAATTCTGACGTACACGGCCACGAACCATAATGCCGCAACCAGTATTTTCCTTATCTTTCTTAACAGAGTTTGTTGCTATACCTATTGGATCATACTTAAAATTTGAATGACCAAGCCCGCTTGCCTGGACTAATATCCCGCTTGCAGCAATATCAGCGGCATCCCATGTACATGTGATAATATCTAATCCTGCTCCGGAAGCAGCAATAGCAGTAATTGCAATCCCTGACGATACACCGGAAGAAGATGTTGCTATATAATCACCTACTATAAATTCGTGGTTATTATAAACCACAAGAGCATCGGCATCTGTCGCAGCTGCATGTGCTACCATAGCAGTCTTTACGATATGATAAATACCATTATCATCCACTCCTAAGAGTGTACCCTCCTTGATCCCGCTGGATGATGTTGGAATATCATCTTTCTCAACCACGCCTCCACCGGGGATATCTTCAAGGATCTTTTCAACAGCCAATGTCCTTTCTGCATCTGTACTAGAACTTATATACATAATTATTATTTTTTAAAATTATTCTTCAGGGAACTTATCCTTCAGGTAATCTTCTATTGTCACTTTATCACCTGCTGGTCCGCCTCCCTCTGGCGGTACTGAAATAATAACCCCTCGCTCTGCTTCAAATTGTTTGGCTTCATTCCAATCAGTTTCAATACTAATAGCAAGTTGTTCGATTTTGTCCTCTGACTCAGGAATCAGATTACATTTTTTAAGATACCATGCCGGAATGTCTTTTAACTTTTCATGTGCCTTGACCTTTTCAGATAAGGCAGTTAAAGTCTTTTCCTGCTCTTGTTTTTCGATCTTCGATTTGAGCGCAGCTACTGAATCAGCCTGCTCTTTTTTAAAAGCAGTGAACCACGCTGGCTCATCCGGATCAGAATCATCGTCCTTCGTTTTTGACGGCCTGCCAACAGGTTTTTTTATTGGTGTGCCATCTTCATTAAGTCCGTGTTTTTCCTGAAAATTCTTTAAAGCTGTTTTTTGAGCTTCTGTTGCCCTGCGGTCGCCTTCGATTTGAAGTTGTGTTGCAGAGTACTTGAGTGTTTCTATGATCCCGTCTGTGATTACGGTCTCAATATCTTTTTCTTCTTTTATGGTTTTGCTGAATGTATCTGCAACCCCTGATAAAAATGATTCACTGACCCCATTTAATTTGGTTTTCAGGAATGCTAAAATCTTCTCTTTCATATAAAATATACATTAATCTGCAAATTTACATCTTATATGATTGATAATTAAATGAAAATACTTACTTTTGTTTAAGCTTAAACATAATATTATGAAAAAATTATTTGCCCTTTTATTCTTGATTGCGTTTTTATCCTGTGAAAAAACAGATACTATCCCTGATAAAAATGAAGTTCATCCGGTAAATTGCTATTCTGTGAATTTATTAATCAGTACTACTTCAGGTGAAATTCTCAATCAGGAAATTAATTTTATTTTTGTATATGAGCCGACCTCCATTAAGAAATGGAAAGCAATCGAAGGGATTAATGTAATAAAAGATACTGTGAATCATATTGCGAAAATTCAAATGATCCAATGTATCAGGCCGGATATAAAAATAAATTATAAATAAATTTGTTTATTCGGAATATTGTTTATCTTTGTACTAGGGAACATTCAAAATATGGGACAAATCATAAATATATTGAGCCTGAGTAAATATGAAACCGAGTTCCATCGGGTTCCCTTTCATATTGAAAGGGCTCTTTGATAAAATTTAATCAAATGAAAACAGCGATTTGCACATTGAAAAGTACAAGTCCTTATTCACAAGGCAGGTACCATTTAACTCCTGAGAAACCCAAAGAAGGGAAAGGAGATTATGAAATCAGAACATGGCGGGAAAAACTTCATTATGTTCCAGAAACAGGGCAGGTTTTTATCCCGCCCATGAGTTTTGCAATTTCTCTGAAAGAAGCTGCAAAATATCTTAATATTCAGATACCGGGCAAAGGTAAATCAACTTACACAAAGAATTTTGATGCCGGCGTAATGGTAACAGAACCTTTGTTAATTGATGCTTACAAAGATGATATATCTTGCGAACAGGTATATGTACCCTCTGATGGGAGGCGTGGCGGCACAACAAGGGTAATGAAATCCTTTCCTTTGATACATAAATGGGAAGGTAAAGTTCAGTATTATATTCTGGATGATATTATCACTCAGGATGTTTTTCAAAAGGTATTGGAGACTTCCGGCCAGCTTATTGGAGTTGGTCGCTTTCGCCCTCGTAATTGCGGTTATTATGGTCGGTTTGAAATTAAAAAGATCGAATGGAATGAATAAAATCAGGACAGGGTCGGGCTTGGCAAGTTTCGGTTCAGCCTGTCGCGGCATGGTAAAGCGTGGTTTATTTAATCCCGATGAAGTTAGGTAAGACCAGGCAGGATTGAGTATGGCAGGATATAGCCAGTTCGAGCGTGGTATATACAAGCGTGACATATCAAGGCAAGGTTTATTTTACTAACCTATAAAGATATAAATATGCGGTAGGACACGGCATAATAAGACGCGGCTCAGTCTGGTGCGGCATGGCTCTGTATATCGTGATCTGGTAGAGTCCAATCAGTCCCGACAGGGCAGCATAAGTTTTAGCATGGCATAGTTTAACAAGGCAAGGTTTTTTATTTATTAACTTAATATTAAAAAAATGCAGACATTAGCAAAAATTTCAGAGGAAAGTTTAACATTGATTAATTATCTCAAAGATGTTGAACATGGTCAGATTTTGAGCTATCAGCAGATAGAGCAGGATACTGGCGTAAAAATGAACACACCGGCAGGCAGGAGTTACTTGAGAACTGCTTGTAAAAAGCTCAAACGCGAATATTCCTGCCTTCGTGGTGTGGGTATTAAAATGGCCAGTGCAGATACAGCTATGACGTTAGTTGTAGGCAGGCTTGTAAAGATTGATAATGCTGTCAAACGTGGAGAGCGAACTTATAATAATGTTTCATTAGGTTTTTATAATGAACTTCCACCAGAACAACAAAAACAGATTAATTTTGTAGGTGCTGCTTTCGGTGCTATTCGTGTAGCTGCTGAAAATGGAAAGTATTATTTAAAAAATATAGTAAAGCAGACTGCGGTTAATCCGATGCTGCCTGAGAATGTAAAATAATATTCGGTGTGGTTGGTTTAGGTTTGGTTGAGCGTGGCACGGCTAATCATGACGAGTTCCGTTCCGGCAAATCCCGGTGAGTCTTAGTATGATATAGCAAGTTAGCCTCTCAAAAATGAGGGGCTTTTTTATTACCTAAGATGAAAATATTTACGATTTATTGTTCGTAAATCGGGCTTGACAGGATTTAATTTTGTTGCAATTATCTCAGGCGGTTCGTCAACTTGAATAACCCAATCGCCGGTTTTTCCCGGTAGTTTCTTTGCATGATGTCCTGATGGGAGTTGCCCTTTTTCGCAACGTCTTTTTATAGTCATAGCAGAGACTTTCTTCCCTTTAAAAAAGAATTTTTCTGCATATTCATTAATCGAATAAATCATTTCAGTATATTATTAATTATATTTTGATTATCTGCAATCCAAAATGGAAGTTGTTTATAGTTTGCGTATTTTTCATAGTTTTTCTTAACATACCTTTGAAAATTATCAGCGTATGTTGTTATCTGTTTTGCTTTTAAAGGCATATCCCCTTTCAGATATTCGTTAAAGTCTTTTTTAGGCATTAAAACAGGAACTTGAGTACATAAGCATTGCGGATGCCAGCCTACCCAAAAAAAATCTTTCGGATAAATTCCCTGAACCTCATCACAAATATCATAAATCTTATGTTGTGCCGATAATGAAATCTTTTTTCCAATAACCATAGGCAGTTTTAACCATCTTTCATGATCTGCCAGAAGATACACCTGATTTGTATTCGTGCGAGCTACACGCATGGCATTCTTATAAGCACTATTACACTTACCTTGTCCCGGTGCGTTTGCTATCATTGCTTTTGAAGCAACTAATCGTCCCTTACTATCTCTGACTCTGCGAAATAATGCTTCAGGATCTTTGAGATATTGCCGTATCCGTCTTGAAATAACACTTGCACTATCCCCATTCATTAGCCCCAAACCAAGATGTATTTTTAACTCACCTCTTAATTGTGTGGCATATTCCCATATTGAATCAGAAAGCGTTTCTATACCATGTTTACCAGAGATAAATGCCTTAAGTGCTGAAATGTTAGGTACAAAATATGCTGCTTTCTGTGCTGTTTTAATCTTTGTGATAGTTTTTAAATAATCTTTAACTATCAAATCAGTTTTATCATTTGATAATCTCCATACTTTCTCAATCTCTAATTCTGTTAAATCCAAAGCATCTTTTTGGAAATTCTCAATTAGTATATCAATCTTTTTGTTTATTACATCATTGAATTGAAATGATCTGGTAAACTTTGCATTAGGATCATTCGCTAAACGAGCAAAGTCATCAGCAATCTTATTAAAGATTGGCCGGAACTTACGATCATAAGCAAGTTGGTGTCTTAAAAACTTATTGCGATATTCTAATGATATATCAGACATATCCTTCCTCTTTAAGTATCAAAGATACAGCATTTTTTATTTGTTCATCATGATCAATCCATAACATTGAGCTATTATAGTTATCTTCAAGCACGGGCAACATTCTTTCATATGTATCAGGAGTAAGTTGATTACAAGCTCTTATTATATCATCTAAGTTATGACACTGAATAATTCCATATTCATTAAAAAACTCACCTATATTCTTACATCCGTAATAAATTGGCACTGTTTGTGTTTGAAAACAATCAATTATCTTTTCCGTGAAATAATTCTTAATCGAGCAGTTCTCTATTGCTATATGGAACATTGATTCGAATAATGGTTCCTTTGAAACTCCCAGGACAAGACTGTTATTATAGTCAGCTTCTGACCATGGAACGAAATGATGCTTATAAACAGCATTGCCACTGAGATAAAACATTTTCGGAATAGTTATTCGATTCTGATTCCTCCATACTTCATGCCGCAATTCATAACCTTCCATCACGGGATTCTTTTTCCCTCCAACAATAAACGATACATTAAAGAGTTTACGTTCTGGAACATATCTCTTCACCCATGTATTGGTACAATGAAATAACCGTGCCTTTGGATTCTCTTGTAATATTTCATCATGAAACGTCAGTAAATGAGTATATAGATCAGTTCTTAATCTCATCAAATTGTAATAAGACCCTTTTAATGGTTCCTCTATAATAACTATTTTTATTGAACCTGGCGATACTGATTTAGGAGGTACACAATCAATATACACCTCTGCTTCTTTATTAGTATCAATATCTATATTTAATGGATACGGATAATAAAATTTAACTTTCATGATATAAATATTTTATCATTTTCTTGCCCTAAATATGGACCTGTTTTAATTTCATAAAGAATAGTATCTTTTTCAATATATAAAGAATGACCACCAGATAATAATATAGTTAAATCTCCAGCATATAATTTTATTCTATCTATTATACTATCGTCATCATATATTATGATTGTTGCTTTTCCTGAAATTATAATAAATGCTTCCTGTATATGAATATCATCCTCCCCCTTTCTGGTAATATGCTTATGAGGCTGAAATATTTTCCCTGCCTTGATTTTCATTATTCCACATTGCAGATACTCACATGCATCTGTAATATCTTCTCTGCCTTCTTTAATATCTGCTATTTGATAAACAATATTAAGAAGTTTACCTTTTTTAGAATAAGTTTTTATCATAATTTTATTTATTTAATTCTGCATCCATCATTATTTTAACTAATTCCTTGAATCGTACTCTTGGTTCATACCCTATTAAAATATTAGCCCTCGAAGCATCTCCCTGAAGTAAATTAACTTCTGCCGGCCTTAAAAGAGCCGGGTCAAATTCAACATATTTCTCCCATTTAGGCAACCCAGCAACAGTAAAAGCCTCAATGACAAATTCTTTTACTGAGTGTGTCTCCCCGGTAGCAATAATAATATCTATTGGTTTCGGATGTTGCATTAACTTCCATACCCAATACATATAATCTTTAGCATATCCCCAATCTCTCTTAGCATCTAAATTACCAAGAATTAGCTTATCTTTTCTTCTATTTACAATATCTGCTATGCCTTTACATACTTTTCTGCTAAGAAATTCTTCTCCTCTACGCGGTGATTCGTGATTAAAGAGAATACCTGTATATATTTTCATATTATATCCTTCCCTATATGTCTTAGCCATATAATATGCAGCAGCCTTAGATACCCCATATGGACTGCGTGGATAAAATGGCGTATTTTCTGTTTGTGGTATCTCTTGCGCCTTACCAAACATCTCAGAAGAACATGCCTGATATATTTTACAATCCAGATTAATATTTTTAACTGACTCGATTATTCTTAATAACCCTAATGTATTAATATCAAAAGTACTTGTTGGTATATCATACGATACCCTAACCTGTGACATCCCAGCAAGATTATAAATCTCATCAGGGCGAATAAAAGAGATAACTTTATTAAGGCTTATCCCATCTGTCATATCGGCATGGTGCAATGTAATCTTATCTATTATTCCTGTTAAATTTTCAATATTAGGATGACTTATTCTTCTCATAATACCATGTACCTCATATCCCTTATTGAGAAGTATCTCAGCAAGATAACTCCCGCTTTGTCCTGTAATACCTGTAATTAATGCTTTCATATAAAATTCCAATCATTTAAAAATATATCTTTCACTTTATTTACCATATTATCTCCAAACCAAATAGCAGGAGCAAAAACAATCTTATTCTCATTCTCATTAAGAAATGTGGCCATGCGGGAAAAATTAGAATTAGCAATTATATTATGACTACATAATGTCTGGATATAGAAATCAATATAATCCGGTATATCTTCAATAAATATTATCCGTGAATCTTTAAAAGTCTTTTTACACCACAGAATATCATCTGATATAATATAAATACGATTTATCTGTGTCTTTGTATCCATCACTTTTAAGGCTTTCTTATAATAATCTTCTGAACAAACATAACTGGCATTAACCAGATAATCACCCCTGCGGACATGAAGTGATACACTATTCTCAAAATCAAGATTTATAGTATCTATTGTTTCTTGATCTTTAAATAACTCAATTATCTCTTTTTTTCGATGATTGAAATATCTTTCACTGGTAAAAAACCCTCGTAATATCATATTTTTATGATAAGGAATAGGATCATAATCATATCTGCGTTCTGTATAACGAGTTTCTGCCCTCCAATCTGCCGGTAAGTCTTTGAGATTCTTAAAAATATTATTTCGATAAGTCAATAACGGATGATCCTGGCTCATAGATCCCATGTTGAAATTAAAAGCACATTCATCATCGTTATCAAGTGCAAGTGCGTATGTAGTCGCTATCTGAAACATACGAGCACCAACTCCTCCATCAAGCATTGCTGTTATCATAATTATTTATTTTTTACTGCTAGACACCATGTTATTATCGGGCAGTCAATGTCATTATAACCAGGATTGGAACTATATGTATAATCAGCCCACGATTCTTTTAATCTTTTTTTATGCAAACAGGTTTTTATCCATTCGTCTATTTTTGTCATTTTAACTGCTTTTTCTTTATTATGCATCTTTTTGGAATTGCCATAGTTCCATTAAATTGTAGATTATTGCCATTTTTGTTTTGACCAAAAGACAATCCTATTCTTATATAATTTTTATTTTCGTCAATTAAGAATCCAACTGTATATATAATCATATCACTATTTTCTTCTTTCTGATTATATAATTCCCAACCATCACTGCTTTGTGCATCAAACCATTTAACTAAATATATTTTCATCTTCTTTGTAAGATGTATTTTCATCTTTTAAGTTATAATTTGTTTTTAGAATAAACCTGATCTATTATTATGTTTCTATATTTAACAAGCCTCGAAATTGCTTTTGCAATCTTATCCTTCTTTCGTTTACAACTTTCTATCGTTTTATCCAATTCAGTATTTTCTGCATTAAGTCGATTTTCCCTTTCATGAAGATTGACAATCTTCATTTTTTTCAACTTTAGAATTTCTTCTCTTGTTTTCATGTCTGCTTTATTTTATTTTCCCAATATTCAAAATCAATCTTCTCGATATTCCATTTCTGACTTTTAATTCTTTCGTATTCTGCATTTAGAAAGTCCTCTGTTATTTCTTCCCAGTCATCAACAAAACATATCGGAAGATCCGTATAAAACCTATTATTTAAATTTCGTTTTTCAATAGGAATGCTTTCTACGTATAAACATTCCCAGGTACGATGAGTATCCAATCCATTACCTTGTGGACTTATCACAAATTTATGACTATCAATATTATCAAGATATTGATCAAACCAACATGCTCTATTTGATCCTCTGACTGTTGTCACCCACGGCCTTCCCTCAAACATATCATATAATTTGCTTCGTATTTCAGGATTAGTAGCTATGCTATGGCTCATATACATTAATCCACGATATTCTTTCGGTTTCATCAATCTATTAAGCATTTTTTCTTTCTTCTGTACTTCCGGGAACCAAAAATCGTTTTCTACACCTATTGGTATTGATTCCACCCCGGGATGGATAATATTTACATTCTGTGTGTACCATTTAATAATATTATCAGAAGGAGCAATATCAATACACGTATCTCCATTATGCGTTATCAAAATAACTTCCTTATCAAGTCTTTTTATTAATTCAATAAATTCTCTTGCATAACCTGTATCAGTATAGATTATATCACCGTCTTTAATCTTTTCTGGATCGTATGTATTTGGCAAATGATAGTAGTCATCACCACGTTTTACTTTAGATGCAAAAGTATAATCTGCCAATGCTTTAAATTTATTACCTGTTATAAATCTTTCCATTATTTTTGCCAACTACAATACCATAAATGAGCACAATAAGTATTAGGTTTTATATATGAATTAATTATCTTCCTACTTGCTTCATTATTTTCTCTTATTTTCAATCGTATAACAGCAGGAATAGGATAAAAGAATCGATTAGGAAAAACAACTGTTTTATCTTTGGTTTTTTTAAGATATTTAGCATATACTTCTGTAATAAAATCACATCCAGTAAGATCAAGTATTTCGGCATATCTATAATAATTATTTACTTGTTTTTGATGAATTTCATCAATAATGATTCTCATATATTCATTATCAGAAGTACAGGCTAATAATCCATTAAATACTACAGGCCAGGTATTCCATCCAGTACCTGCAAAAAAATCCAGATATAATAAATCATCAAATGATTTAAAACATTCATAATCTGTATCTACATAAAGACCACCATAACGATAAAGTATTTCATAACGAAATATATCAGATTTCACGCCATAATTCGGAATAGTATCATACATCTTCTTATTTATCAATCCGAAGTTTTCAGCATCATTATCATTCCAAACTTTGATATTCCATTCAGGATGATGTTTTATCCATGTTTCTTGTAACCGTTTATACTTTTCAGGAAAGAGACTACCCAGCCAGACAAAGTGTATGTTTTTTGGAATCTTAGGCGATCTGTCACCATCATATTCCAGATAATATTTATTGTAATTAGCTATCCATTTTCCCCATGCAGGATTATTATCCATCGCAGTATCTGTATTTTCTATAAAGCTATTCATCGCCTGAGATTTAAATAGGTTGGCTTACCGGAATAAATAATTTCTGTTAAATCAAACTTATCTTCAGGGACTAAAAAATTAATATTCTTGAATTGTTTCATTATCTCGTGATCTGTAGCATCATGGCTAACTCCATCGTGCGAATAATCTCGTCTCCTGCCAGAACCAACAAGTATAACAGGGATACTTTCATGATTAAGATATAATCTTATTATCTCCATTGGCCTGAAAATAAGAAATGGCGTAATACTATAACAGATAGGTATCTTACCTGATAATGCCATTCCGACTGCAATACCTACCATTGCCTGTTCAGCAGCACCTACATTATAGAATTGTTCCGGTAATTCATTCCTGATACGATCAAGCATACCATAACCCAAATCAGCAGTAATAAGAATAATATTTTTATCTTTCTTCATTAACTCATACAGATCCTTTGCAAATTGTCGTCTCATAATATTGTATAATGTGCCGAAAGGCCAATTAATCCATAATCTTTAACATCAGTACATCTGATTATAAGTGCTGGTATTATTTTCACTATATTAATAATCATCCAATTAGGAATAATATCATAGGCAGAAAAACCATTCCAATTGAGATATACTTTAAGATTTGATACTCTATATCTTCTCATAACATTAGCAGCCTCGTAGATACTGCCTTCAAAACATTCACCATCAGAGATAAGACAATAAACATTCTTTGTCCGATCAACTAAAGCTATCCCGACTGCAATAGGCAATCCCATGCCAAGCGACCCGGTTGAACAATATATTTTATCGCCCAAATCCATGTTAGGATGAGTGCCATGCTTTAAATAGAGATATTCAGCATCAAAACCATAGTATTTTTCAAGTATAATATATAAAGCAAGCCCGGCATGCCCCATTGAAAGTATAAATGGCTCATCTGATTTTTTGATAGTATAAATTTCATCTATAATATTAACAGATGTTAAATTTGACCCCAAATGAGCTAGATGATGCTTCTTAGAAATCTCAATGATCCTTTTGTGTAAAGTATCCATAAGTCCGTTTTAATCCTTCATATAAACTTGTATAGCATATCCCTGGTGCCATTACATCACCACAATTGTAGCTTCGCAACTTGTCTGTTTTATACTTGAGCTTTTTACCTGATATATCCTCAAGCATTAATACTATCTCTTTGTTACTAGTAAATACTCCTCCTAGTTTTGTCTCACCAGCGAATAATGCTTCTATAAAGTCATCTATAAATATCCATGCATGAACAGCTTGCTTATCCAATACCATTCCACTACCAGAATTAAGACATGAAATAACAGTAGGGATAAATCTGTGTTTTGCTTCTCCAGGACCATAAACTGAATAAGGCCGGATATTAACTACATTCTTATACATCCCTGCCAATTGTTCACCACAAAATTTAGTTATAGAATATGGTGTTTGATTTCCCAAGATAACTGATGAAGTAGAGATATTATAAAATAGCTTATAATTATAAAATTTAGCAGCTTCTAAGAGATTATATGTATTAATAATATTAGTATTAACCATTTGTATAAAATCTTTCTGATGATAATGATTGCCATATGATGCAAGATGAATAATATAATCAGGTTTAATAAACCAGAATAAGGTTTGTAATTGATAAATTGATTGTTCTCGTGGAATTGTATAAACATATTCCTTTTTTTTTCTTAGATACTCTGTAATTGCTGTACCAAGAAACCCTGATTGTCCTGATATATAATAATTCATATTAAAACTTTTTAACAACTTCTTCAATATAATCAAATATTTCATCTGTATAGTGTGGCGCTGCACCAATAAAGAACACTTTATCAAGTACTTTATTAGCTTCTGGATAGTTCCTGTAATCATCCAAAAACATAAATCCTGGATGCATCAATATATTACCTGAAAAATAATTTCGTGTTTGGATAAGATGTTTTTCAAGATGTGCGACTAATTTATGTTTCAATCCAGGCTTATCACAGATAAATGGAGTACCAAACCAACAAACATCAGATTGAGCCAATGTCCTAACCCCATGTACTCCCGAAATTTTACAGATAATCTTTTCAATAATCGCTTTTGACCTCTTGCGCCTTGCTTCAATTTCTGTAAATTTATTCAATTGCACTAAACCTATGGCACCTTGAAGATCAAGAGGTTTTAAGTTATATCCTATATTTGAATAAACATATTTATGATCTACAATACCATCATAAGCATTAAGCCATTTATCGAAACGTTTTCCACAAGATCCTTTTAATAACATATTTTGAGAACCAATACACGTACAATCACGACCCCAATATACTATACTTTTAATAATTTTCATTAGTTTCCAGTCCCAAGTACTAACCATACCGCCCTCCCCTGTACATAAATGATGAGCCGCATAAAAAGAACACGATGATGCAATAGGATAGAAACTTAAAGGTTGACCCATCCATTTCGATCCTAATGAATCACAATTATCGAGAATAAACTCTAAATTATACTTTACACAAATATCTATTAATTTATTTATATTAGATGGATTGCCAAGTACTGGACTCAAAAAGATCGCTTTTGTCTTTACAGTTATTTTATCCTCAATTTTATTAATATCAAAATTCAATGTATCCCATTCAATATCCACAAATACTGGCTTAAGTCTATTCTGATATAATACCGAAACGATTGTCGGGAATGTAGTCGGGGAAATAATTACCTCATCGTAGTCCTGCCAGTTAAAATACTTTTTTAATGCAGTTATCATTACCAGATTAGCAGATGATCCGGAATTAACCATCAGTGAATAACCAGAAATAAATTGCTTACTAAAAGCCTGCTCAAACTTATGCACATTTTCACCAGCAGAAATCCATTTACCATTCAAAAAAGCATCAATAGCTGCTTCACTTTCCTGATTATCCCAATAAGGACCGGAATAAGGAATAAACGTCTCGCCTGGTTTGAAATTAACACTATTGTAAAGATATGGAGCAACATGGTTACCTACCAAACTCTGAATATTATCTGTCTTAATCATAAATCAGGTGTTAAAATATGTTTTGCTCTATATTCTCTACCTTGTCTCAATGTCTCAAATACACGCTGGTTAATTGGCCATCTTGCAGGATCCCACATTACAGGATGATACTGATGAAGAACAAAAGGATCAGCAGTAATATCTACTTTTAATCCCAATACATCTATTTGATGAAGAAAATAATTATCTTCAAAAGCACATCCATCTTTAAATCTTTCGTCAAAGCCATTTAACTTAATCAGATTTTTGGCTGTAATTGCAGAACAAAAGTTATATCCAACTGGCCTGATAGTAGGATGATTGTACCACGATCGTTGCCCATCCATAGTACATGGTCGGTTAATCATCTCATATGATTCAGGCGTTTCATCCTTGCCAAGCGAATAACAACCAAAAGAAATATATTGACTATCTGTTATCTTTTTGGCATAACCCAATATATCTTCTTTATGATAACATTCTGAATGCTGCATAATAATAATATCGGGATTGTTATCGAGTGTATAAAGGAATCCCATATTAAGTATGCAGGTATAAATATGCACCCACGGCTCATTAGTAAATTTTATTATCCGAACTTTATAAGGCAAATCAGGAAGCTTAATATCCTCTATACTGTTATCATCAATAATAAGTACATCAAAATCCTTTGGATCATATTTAAGAAATGACTTCAGAGTCCATTGCAGGGATTCAGGACGGTTTAGATATGTCATTAAAATCGTTATTTTCATCTAAATACCCCTCCCATACTATGTGATTCTTTACAGGTTTTAAAATAATATTGTTCATCTTCGGGCATATCTTCAAAGTCAAAATAATACCAGGGCATGTGTTTTGCTGTATATGGCCGATTAGTCCTTAATGCATTATAAGAATGATAAGGAACTTTGTAGAGTGCAAACGTAGTATCAATAGCAGCTCTGAAATACATTTCATCAAGTGGATGCTGCCAAAATTGTTTCTCATATCCAGCAGGGTTAAAGTCAGTAGGCGGTAAATCATTTATCTCAAGCGAGAAACCGCATTTATCAAACTGCGGATAGCGTCTTAATCCTTCTTCCAAAACACTCAGAAAATCATCTGGGATGCTCGATAAGTCCAAATCAGGATCAGTAACAATATAATTACCTGTTATTCCAAGCCTATCCAGAATACCCTGTTCCCATACTACTCTGTAATTATAATTCTTATCCATATGGACAACTTGGTATTTAGTATTTCTATAATATTCTAAAAGAGGCGGATAATCGCTATTGTTATCAATAAATATCGGGTCAATACCATGACTATAAAGAAATCCTGCCATATTAACAGGTAGATTTAAACGGTTATATGTGATAATTAAGGCTTTCACTTTATTTTTGTAATACCACTTTGATATAAAACAGCCTTATGATTAGGAGGAGTTCCATCCATACGAGCATATATAAAATATTTCCCTGTAAGTGGATATACTCTTCTATAATGATTTTTCTTATCCTTATAAAAATAAGGAGGACTTATTTTAATAATAATACCTTTCTGATCAGGAAAATATGTCCTATAAAATCTATCCCCAATCTTAAATCTTAATCTTTCTCTTCTAATCCCTTTCATATATCTTAAATCTCGTGACAAACATAATATTCCGGTGTGTTGATTTTCTTACCCTCAAATTTCCGTAATTGCTTAATAAAAAGGAAATCATGCCCATATCCAGGTTTCTCCCAATGTAGTTTAAGCCTCGCAGCATGACAGATATTAGACGTACCACAATGACCATACAGAGTAATATCAATCGGCCGTTCAATAAACTCCTTGCCGTTCCATCGGAAGTCATTGTAATATAACCAGTCCTCAGTATTGTCCATCTGATCGTTAATAATCTTCAAATGATTCTCTCCCCATTTATCATCATTGTCAATATAGATAATATATTTACCTTTTGCAATATCAATCGCAGCATTACGGGGTTTGTTGCTCCATAACATTTCACGTTCAACTCTGATAAGTCTTATACGCTTATCTGTGAAATTATGCTTAACAATAAATTCCGTCAAAGCACAACCATCAGCTACAACTATTAGTTCAAAGTTCTGATATGTTTGTTTTAAAACGCTATAAATTGCACGAATAAGTTTTTGATCTTTATTAGTTGCCGACATAGGATAGTCAGCAAGTAGTGATTGTAATATAACTGAAAATTTCATAATTAAAATTTAATTTCATTCGACGGAGGAAGTATAGTTCCTGTATAACCTCGCCTTTTAAACTCATCAGTTAATTCTTGAATAGTATATTCTGATAACTTTTTAATTATAATGGAATTATAATTCTTATGCTCCCATGTATGAATTGCCATTTTCCAATTCTTCATTTTCTCTTTACCTATTTTCCATCCCTTCTGTTCATAATAAGCCATAAATTTAGCAGGATTAACATCATTCTGTCTCTCATTACAATATTTTTCGACATCCTCAATATTGGGAGGAATAATATTTTCTAATTTTACCGGCATTTTTTCAGTATTTAAATATCCATTTACACTTCCAAGTGAAATATCTAATTGTTCACTAATTTCTCTTTGTGAAAATCCTTTTTGATTTAAATCTTTTACCTGTAATATTTTAGAATCCAAAATCTCCTTTTTAATAATTGCTCTGGGTTTATTATGCGGAATATTCCCTTTCATAAATTGACCTTTTATATTTCTTTTTTCCTTAATCCTATTTTGAGCACAATCATATATATAATTAAGTACATTTCTTGCGTCTATTGGATCAAATCGTTCCTTTTTACAAATCCATACCGCAGGAGACTTACTTTCAAAATATCCTAATAATTTTGCTGCATAAGGAATTGCTTGATTTGTATAATAACGCTTAGTAATCCCAGCTGTATCCATTTTTAAATTATTATCCGCTATATATTTCATTTCTTTTAATACGGCAATAGTTTTCCCAATTGTTTTAGATTGAATATTTCTCATTTCATTAAATATAAAAAGCCCCTACGGTAAATAGCTGATAATCTACACCACAAGGGTAAGATACATTTACTTTCGGGGCCGTTAATTTGATTCTATTTTTCATTGGTGCAGTATCAGCTTCTACAAATTTACATAATATTTTTAATAAATAACTATAATAATGAATTTATTAACTGAAGTCTTTCAATGTTTATCTTTGAAAGTATCAAACAATCCATGACAAACTCCCAAGCAATCTTATTCATAGCAACCTTATCAACTTCACCTTTAAGAATAGCACGGATAGCCTCAGAAAAACTTACCCCATCAGTATATGATAACGCTCCCGGGACATTCCACCATGCAGGAACCACACAAACAGCACCGGCATATGATCCTTCGATATATGCTATATTACTCTTTGCCCTATTAAAAGCGTTATCATGAAGCGGCACATGCATACATGATGGTGCCAAATCAAATAATGTCTTAAAATACATAACGACATCCATAGATGGAATATTGGCTTTATTATTTGTATCAGCCAGAAACCACGGAGAGAATCCCATAAATATAAACCGCCATTCAGAGAAATCTTTTACAATCTGACTTAGCTCTCTGTTATAATTCATCAAATCAAAAATATGAGCTTCCGGTCCACGCCATACGCAATGATTTGTCCGTGGTTTTAATTCAGGACGTTTAAACAGCAGATCATTAAAAGCATTCGGAACAACAACAATATTCTTTTGAAATTCAATATAAATCTGGCGAAGATATTCTGTAGGGACACTGACAATATCGGCAAGTTTTAATATCCCTTTTATATTTTCCTGTATGTCCGGATTATTATAAAGAGCATAGGTCTGATTTTCAGGATTAACGGCAAAAAGATTATCATCATAATCAATCCATAACTTTATATTGCACTGTTTTATATAATTGCAAAGATTAAGTGACTCCCTTGAAAAAGGCCGTTGCATCATTATCAAATCAAACTGAGTGATAAGACTCCAGTTCATATTAGCCTGATCCCACTGGATAAGCGTAATATTATCATCTGTTTTTCTGCGTAAGTCTTTTATTACTCCAGATGAGCGATAAAATGCACAGGTATCAGCATTTTGAATTGTTAAAAAAAGTATCTCTGCCATATTTATTGATTTTGATTTTCTGTTCCTGATAATTCCGCAGTAGTATCACTCCTTAGTCTTTCTATTTCTACATCTGAATCTTCAATTAATGGGTTTTGCTCTACAGCTGTCTCTTTACTCATTATGCCTCCTGATACAGATACTCCAAGATTCTCTATAATCTCAGTAGTATTCTTCGGCAAATAGGGTGTAATAATAGGTTTTAATTGCACTGTCTTACATTCTTTTGCCAATGAAGTATCGATTAATGCTCCAATGGCTGCTTTAATAATATTCAATCTTCGTTGCAATCCTATCCCGAATGTTTCTTCTTCCATACGGACCGCCATGTGTGAATCAGTGAATAACATCTCTGCTGCGAATCCTGACATCTGACCTATCTTTATCATCTGATCAAAAGTGATATTTGGAGTCTGCGACATCTTACCGATAAATTTCTCAAGATTTGTCTGTTCAAGACTTATTGATTGCGGTTCTGATGCTAATTGTGCATAACTAGCTGTCGCATCATTCTCCATCTGTAACATACTGCCTGTTTGATTATCTATTATCTCACCCTGTATCTCACCTGAAACAATAAATATTGGAGAACCAAACTTATCATTCATACCACCATGATTCGATGTTAGTGTCTCATGTCTGTCAATAAGCGATTGTACATTATGCCATACTGGTTGTTTCTGGCAATAATACTCTACAAGAATTTTCTTTGCTATATTAGGCACCGGATTAGCAGGCATAAATTCTTCTGTGTCTTTTGACTTTATCACTACATCGGGATCAAGTATCCAACTCCCCTCTTTCTTGATATATTTATATTCAAACTCAGTAGTATATATATCTGAATGTTCGACTTCTTTTTCTCCATCAATTAATTTATAATCCCTGCGAAATGCAATCATGTGGCCATTCTTATCAAATAAAGGATAAAGTGTATCACCGAGTGATGGGGAAACGATTTTACTCCGCAGGGTGTATTTTGGTTTTATTTCGCCTGTCTCAATATAATACCAGATAACAGCAACTTCCAATTCCGATAATTTACGCCGAAGTATCTCTTTATTCTTGTAATCCATTTTATTATCATTCTGGATACGCTCAACAAGATTGACAAGTTCCTTTTCCTTATCAGTCTCTTTATCCCATATCACATTAGTTTCTACGGGAGATGACAATGTAAATGCTACTCTTTTCTCTGTAATGTCATTTTGCCAAGATAATCCTACACGGACAACATCTATCCATACATCCTCCCTTATAAAATCACCATTAGCATCTGTAGCCTCAGTTGCCCTTGATATCTTACGCCAGGGACGAAGTGTAACATCAAAAACATCATGCTTACTAATATCATACTGTTTAAGTGCTTTATTCTGAATATCTACATCAATCTGACGCTTAAATAACTTGGCAATCTCTTTATATTCTTGTTCCCTAATAACTTTTAATGCATCCATAATATTTTTAGTGTAAAATTAATAATTATACATGACCTACCAAACTATGTAAATTTGTTTTCCTACGCTTACCGATAACTTCCTCCAATATCACATAACGAGTACCATCAATAGCATGGTTAAACTCATCAACTGGTTTATTAAGATACCTGCCATCCTTATCCTGATCATAGACGTAGTTATCTATCTCTTTCTTTACATGAGTTGACTGCTTAGTTATTTTGATATTATATTCCTTCATCTTTGTAAGCCCAGCATTAACTGATCCTTGATATTTTTCAACAGCATGAATATTTAAACCAGCATTATGTATTTCATCAATCAAACGTGGATCAGCACTCTCTGATATAATTTTCTTATTTTGGCAATCTGCTTTTAATACTTTGATAATATCATTTGTCAGCATACGAGTACGATAACAAATTTCATCGATATAAAGATTATCTTCGTGTATTGCCACATTCACTATTGCAGTAGGGTCGTTAGTATAGCCAAAGTCCATACCTACCCAGCGTTTCTTTACCCATTCCGGTATATTATCTATTATTTCATAATCAGTGAATATACGCCCTTCTATCACAGCACGTAAGCCAAGTCCATAGACAGTCCATAGTGATTTATTCTTCCCTTGTAACTTCTCAAGATCATCGATAATTTTTTGTTCAAGAAATGGATTATCTTTGTAAGTACTGATAAAATGATATGTATCCGGATCTTTATTGATTTGTTCTATCCAGTGATCTTCTGAAAAAGATGGGTTGTAATCCAGAACAGCAAAAAGAGTGGTCCTCATTACAAGCTGCTGCCATTCCATATAACTAATCTCATTCGCTTCATTAGCAAATAGTATTCCACGCTTACGCCCTCTTATCTTCTGTTCATCATCTGTTGAAAAAAATTCTGCCCAAGAACCATTTCCGAATTTATAAATCAGCTCTGTTTTATTGAACTGCTTATCATTCCATATACCCATCCTATAAAGTACATCTTTAAAATCAATCAATACTGATCCCTTGAGTGCCGGTAATGTCTTACGAATAATAGATAACCGAACATAATTATGCTTTAAAATGTATTCAACCAGATATATTAGAATTGTTATTGTTTTAGCACTTCGACTTGATCCCTGAGCAGAGATTACAGATTTGCCTTGTGATAACCCTGAATCAATATTATTATACACTTTTTTCGCTACTTGGATTTTCTTTATCATCTATTTGATCTGATCTATCAATAAGTTCAATAATAATATGTGTATTCAAATCTTTCCCACCAGCTCCGGTTAATTCTTGTCTATCCTGCCATTCCATATTCTTGAGTGCAAATATAGCTCCAGTAGGTGAATTACCAGATAATCTTTTTTCATATTCGCATTCAACTTTTAACTTAGCCTTTTTTATTATGTTTACAAACTCTACCTTTTCTGAATAATCAAGTAATGATTTTCTTGTACTGAATCCTAATGATAAAGCTAATCCTGTAATGGTTGTAGGTATCTTATCATTCTTGCATTTTTTAAAATAATTATCGCAGGCTAATTGTAAATCTTCAGGATTAGTATAAAAAGAAGGTCTTCCTCCTTCATTACCCAATGCATTCTTATTTCCTTTTGGGGCTCCCATAAAACTTATTTCTTATGCTTAAAATATTCAATCTGCTTGAGGCGTTTCTCAGCTTCTTTTCTACTCATTGGTTTACTCAATTTCTTCCCTTTTTTTGAATAGATAATACATTTACCTTTCTTACAACGTATCATATAGCAACTATATTAAATTCCTTTTGCAAATATATATATAATAATTAACAATAAAAAAAGCCTCTCCGATTTGAAAAGGCTATTTTATCTGGAATAATCAAATTATTCATTATCAAAAACATCTATTGGTATGTTTTTTTCATGTCGCTCCCGATAATCATCGACAATTAAAATAATTAATGTCAGTAAACCACCTAAGACAATCCATAATGGTAATCCCAGAATTAATATTGCCCAATTTAATATCCGTTTCATAGCTTAAATTTTATAAAATGCAAATTCTTTTATGT
>Ga0315548_1000633_pt1 | contig 32288 bp, 31 predicted proteins | sample SalMarSW160110MG_2_FD_202540 | JGI IMG/M metagenome (GOLD analysis project Ga0315548, IMG submission 202540) | Salt marsh sediment microbial communities from the Plum Island Ecosystem LTER, Massachusetts, United States - Salt Marsh Sediment SW1601-110 ... | reverse complement strand
GCCCCCGTTTCCTGGCTGCGGTATTCTGCATTGGTGATGACTCCTCCTACTTTAGATTTGGTGCTTAGCTACACACCGTTCTTTCTATTGTAGCCGGAACCATCTCCATAGTTATTCTATATACTAAGACAAGCTTATGTACATTTTGACAAAGGTGGAGGGAGGCTGGGGGAAGCGCTAAGATGGCTCTGCAGATTCATATCTTGCTCAATATGGTAGAATATCAGCAAAAATGCATTACGTCTCCTGAAAAGGAGCAGATAGTCATGAGCAAGGAGCCGTTAGAACAGAATCTGCCAAACAGGGTGCGCCATATCGCTTCATCCGAAGCTAGGGATCATATAGTGAACATTATCAAGGCTGGTATCAACGCGGTACCTGGGGTAGGGGGAGTCATAAGCTCTCTTATTGATGACTACATCCCCAAAGTCAAGGAGGAGAGGCTACGCAAATTATTAGAGAACCTTAGCAAAGATGCTCAGACGCTGGGTGAGAAACTCTCACAGGTTCAGGAAAGATACGTCCATACCGAGGAAATATGCTTTCCTGTTTGAGCGCTGCTTCAAGAACGCTATGGAGAACTATCACGAAGAGAAACTCCGAGCCTATCGGGCCATAATGCTTAACTCTCTTCTTCCTGACGCTCCCGATGAAGATAGGAAGATTTTCTATCTAGCGTTGGCTGAAGCGTTGACGCCGCTTCATATTCGTGTGTTGAGAGTTTTGGGGGATCCCGTCTCATTCGATATGGCTACAGGCAATCGAGTTGGAACCGGGGGTGGGCTGACTACAACTCGCATGGTCATCATGAGGAAGCTGTTCCCAGAATACCCTGAAGAGCTGCTGGAGTCAATTTGGAATGACCTGAGACTTAGAGAGCTAATTGGAGTAGGAGATTTGAGGACTAATATAACAGACAAAGGGATTCATCAAATGGAAGGACTCTTGACTACTTTGGGCAACCAATTTATCCGGTTTATCACATTACAAACGCGGTAGTAGTCATTGTGAATGCCTAGACGGTAGCCTCATTGGCCATGCCCACACTGCACATTCTGAACTTTCGTTCAATTAGGCCCCAGCAGAAGCGTTCCAGCAATGCCGTAGGGTATATGTTCGAAGCCCGACTACCTTGGCTCCATGGGGTTAAAGGTTTGTGTTGTCAGCTGCAGCAAACTATAATGTGGCTCAGGGACTAATAAATGAATCAGAGTAGATTATCCCCAAAACTTGTTGCCGCCATAATAGTAGCTATATTCTTCGGTGTTGCCTTATATTTCCGAATTGTTCTCCCCTACGACCAGGTCTTCAGTGGCAATTGGATAAAGACCACCGGGGTTGATGGCTGGTATCACATGCGCCTGGTGGATAATCTGGCCTTCCATTTTCCCCAGCGTATCACCTTTGACCCATACACTTTTTATCCTCACGGTAGTGCCGCGGTCTGGCCTCCATTCTATGATTGGCTCATTGCCGGTATCGTCTGGCTGGTTAGTCTGGGCTCGCCAACCCAACACATTATAGATGTAGTTGGTGCCTACGTCCCAGCCATTCTGGGTGCCTTGACCATCATCCCTGTATATTTCATTGCCAAAGAGCTATTTAACCGCTGGGTTGGTGTTCTGTCGGCTGGTTTAATAGCCATCATCTCTGGTGAATTCCTAGGGAGGTCCACCCTTGGCTACACTGACCACCACGTGGCTGAGGCCCTATTCACCACTGTAGCCATCCTGTTCCTGATTCTAGCGGTCAAAGCTGCCAAGCAAGGGCAGCTGTCTTTCAACCACGTAAGGCGTCGAGACTGGGCAGCCCTGATGAAACCACTTATTTATAGTTTACTAACTGGGCTCTTCCTTGGGATCTACATGCTCACCTGGGTCGGTGGGTTGCTCTTTGTTTTCCTCATCTTTGCCTACTTTATAATTCAGCTAATCGTTGACCATTTAAGAAGCCAGTCAACAGACTACTTAGCTATCATCGGCGTACCACTATTTTTAGTTTCCGCAGTTATTAGTCTACCGATTGTTTCCCGGGTGTCCTGGCCTGGTCCATTTTATCTGCCATCTTTTGTCATTGCTGTGTTGACACCTGTTGCCTTGGTAATGCTTTCCCGGCTCATGTCAGCCCGGCATCTTGCTGTGGCTTATTACCCGCTGGTCTTGCTCGGTCTTGGCTTAGCCGGGCTGGCCGTGTTCTATATTATTAATCCCTCTCTCATTAAATCCATGGTGGCACAATTTGGAATTTTTGCCCCGAGTGGTAGCGCCCTCACCATCCTTGAGGTGCAGCCCCTTCTTTTCCCCGGAGGTAACTTTTCCCTTTATGCTGTCTGGGTCGAGTTCACTACCGGCTTTTTCCTCAGTTTTATCTCCCTGGCTATACTTATCTATCTCATTATCAAGCAAGGTGAAGCTGACAAAACACTGCTTGTTGTTTGGAGTCTAGTGATGCTAATGGCTACTCTGGGACAGCGTCGCTTCGCATATTACTTTGCTGTAAATGTAGCTCTGCTCACCGGCTATCTCTCGTGGCAGGTGCTTCAATTCTTTGACTTCAAAGAAGTAGCCGCCAAGCCCAAGAAAATAGCCGGAAAGATGGCTAAGAAAAAATTCAAAGTGAAAAAGTCCGAGAAGGCGAGTTTTCGCCTCACGGCTAAACAAGTCTTCATGGCTTTCGGGGTAGTAATCGTCTTTTTCTCCGTTTACTTCCCCAATGTTGGTTTAGCCATCAGCAATGCCAAAGCCGCTCCCTTTGCCCCAAGTGATGCCTGGTGTGAGTCCCTTTCCTGGCTAAAAGAAAACACTCCAGACCCCTTCGGCAACCCCGACTTCTATTACCAACTTTATCAGCCACCCCCCCAGGGGGAAGACTATAAATATCCTGAATCAGCTTATGGAGTAATGGCATGGTGGGACTATGGTCACTGGATAACTCGCATTGCCCATCGAATACCTGTCTGTAACCCCTTCCAGCAGGGCGCTTCGCAAGCAGCTCGCTTCTTCACTGCCCAAGATGAAGCTTCAGCCAATAAGATAATGGCTGAGCTGGGAGCAAGATATGTGGTTATTGATAATGATACAGCCACAGGCAATCTCCCTTCCGTAGCCACATGGGCTGGTCTCAGTCCTGAAAATTTTATGGAGGTTTGCTACGGTCTCCAGGGGAACAGTTTAGTTCCTGTCCATGTCTTCTATCCTGATTACTACCGTTCGATAGCCGCCAGGCTCTACAACTTTGATGGTCGAGAGGTCAGCCCGGCAAGTTGCACCGTAATTTCATGTGAGGAGAGAAAAAGCCCAGGGGGCGTACTTTATAAAGAAATCACCAGTCACCGGTCTTTCTCTACCTATGAAGCAGCGGCTGACTACATTTCAAAACAGCAATCAGGCAATTACGAGATAGTCGGCACAAACCCTTTCCTGAGCCCGGTGCCTTTAGAAGGACTCGAACACTACAAACTGGTTCATAGTTCCGAGACTTCCACAATGCAACCTGACGTTGGGATGATGCCGGTAGTAAAGATCTTTGAGTATGAAAGATGAAATGCTTGATTTTGGAGTTGTCCGCTTGGACGAGAACAAAATAGCTGAAGTTCATGCTTATTCCTTCGCCGAACTTTGGTTTGATATAGGAAACCAGATTGAAGTTACCTAGCTCTTCTATTTTCAAAGTTGCCAATGAAGCTGTAAATGTGGTGACCTCCAGGAAAAGGCTAAAGCAGCTCTTAACCATCCCCCTTTATTCCAACGCCTTTTACCTCATGCTCAATAGTGGTGTTATGTCCTTGCTCGGCTTCTTCTTCTGGATGGTGGTTGCCAGATTTTATACCGAGGCTGAGGTGGGCTATAGCTCAGCCATAATCTCAGCTATTAGTCTTCTTGCCGTGGTAAGCCTAGTTGGTTTGAATTCCTCGGTCATTCGCTTCCTGCCTCTTGCTGACAGACCACAAAAAATGATAAACTTCAGCTTCAGCATAAGTGGGCTCATCTCTTTGATAGCAGCCGGCATTTTCATTGCTGGCTTGGAGTTATGGTCGCCAGCTTTGAGCTTCATTAGGCAGAATGCCATCTTTTGCTCAGCTTTTATCATCTTTGCTCTTTTATGGACGCTATCATCTTTGATAGATGCCGCTTTTATCGCCAGTCGCCGAGCTGGCTTCGTCTTAGCTAAAAACACCGTTTTCTCTCTGCTCAAAATCCCTTTGCCAATCTTATTTGTCTTATTCTTTCATACCTTTGGTGTAGTCACTTCCTGGGGTATAGCTGTAGCGGTTGGTGTAGCTCTTTCGCTTTTCCTATTTCTACCTAAGGTCCGGAATCACTATAAACCAGTACCGACACTAAAGCCGGGCCCAATCAAGGGTATGTGGCAATACTCAGGTGGCTACTACCTGTCTAATCTGTTCTCAGCAGCTCCGGCCCTGATTTTACCTATAATGGTGGTCAATCTTATTAGTGCTGAGAGCAATGCCTACTTCTATGTAGCCTGGATGATAGCCGGATTACTCTTTGCCATTCCGGGAGCGGTTGCCTCATCTCTATTTGCTGAAGGCTCTCACTTTGAAGATAAACTCAGGGAAAATGTTATAAAATCTCTCAAATTCACCTTCCTGCTATTAATTCCGGCAGTCATTGTGCTTGTTTTAGTGGGCAAGTGGCTACTGCTTGCCTTCGGACAGAGCTATTCAGCCAACGCCTTAAAACTACTGTGGATTTTAGCCCTCTCTGGCCTGCCCTTAGGGATTAACTATATTTACACCGGTATCCTGCAGGTAACCGGCAGACTGAAGGAGCTGGCAGTAATCTGGGGGGTTATCGCCATAGCTGTGCTTTTGGTTAGCTACTTAGTCATGCCGTCAACTGGTATAATTGGCATTGGCTATGCCTGGCTGGGAACTCAGACTGCATTGGCTCTCTATATCCTTGCCTCTAGGAAACTTCTGGCACTACAATAACTGTCGCTGTCTACCCGAGGTTACTTATAATTAAGCACTGAATTGGGGATATTCTAAGGCAATGCATTTCACAGTTCTGGGTGCCGGTTACATTGGTTTGATATCTGCCTGAGTCTAGCTATTTACATCGCGAGTACACCGCGTTAATATAATACTAAAAGATGAGCTCAAAGGTAAAAATAATCCCAGTAAAAGATATCAAAAAATTAGCCAGGAAAAGTCAGGCAGTCAATAAACTTTATTACGAATGGCGCTTCTTCCGTAGCATCCCTTTAAAAGATTTCACACAACTACCTAAGGTAAGTTTGGCTTTCACTGTTAAACCCTACACAATGCTATCTTACCCAAGACTGTCTAAGCTTTACGAAGCAGCCCGTTATTTACAAAGAAAAAAGAGTAATGGCAGTTTTGTAGAGTGCGGCGTTTGGAATGGTGGTAGCGCAGCAGTACTTGCCACCGCTATCAAAGATGATAAAAATCGACACGTTTGGCTGTTTGATTCTTGGGAGGGCTTGCCTGAAGCAAGTTCATATGATATTTCTTACACTGGAGAATGCGGGGAAAAGGGCATGGCACTTGGCTCTGAAGAAAAGGTTAGAGAACTGCTCTTCCAGAAGCTCAAATTGAGCCAGAAAACGATCCACCTTGTAAAAGGGTGGTTTAAGGATACGCTGCCTATTCACAAGAAGCATATTGGCGCTATTGCCCTTTTGCACCTGGATTGTGATTGGTATGAATCTGTAAAGTTCTGTTTGGATGAATTATATGATAGTGTAACCCCAGGAGGTCTCATTTTCATAGATGACTACGGACATTGGATTGGCTGCAAGAAAGCTACTGATGAATTTATGAAAAAGAGAAATCTCGAAATAGAACTAATCAAAATAGATTATACAGGAGTGTATTTGCAGAAGCCTTGAAATTGAAGGCTGGTTTTCAGTACCCTTTCAATGCCATATCCAGGATTGACACTGGCTTTATTAATGAGCATGTATGACAATAAACAGACACAAGGTTTGAGCTGCCCTATCTGTGGAAGGTCTGGGAAGAATCGGGGCGTAGAACGCGGAAAGGACTATGTCATTTACCGCTGCTCCTGTTGCCAGGGAGACTTTGCCGCCACGGAGCTCTTAATAGCTTACCAGGAGGCATATAAGCCAGGAGGAGATATTATCCAAGACTTGTATCTGCTAGATGCTCTCCAAAGTCCGGAAGAGCATATTACAACACGAGTCGCAACCCTCCATAGATATGCCTTAATGCAACTGACGGGTCGTTTAGTCAGTGGTAAACTTCTCGACGTCGGTTGTGGCATAGGTAGATTCGGAAAGCTGGCTGAAGAGCGAGGGTTTGAAGTTTATGCTATAGACCCCGCTGAGGAGGCAGTCAAGTATGCTAAGGAAAAATTTGGGTTGAGAAATGCAGTGGTAGGTACCCTTGAAGATATCCCATCTAGTTGGCAAAATTTCGACGTTATTGCCTGCTTCGAGGTGTTGGAGCATGTTGAGCGGCCTCGGGAATTAGCAAAGCAAATATATAAACTCCTTAAACCTGGAGGCTATCTCATAATGAGTGTCCCCAACCGGAATCGGCTAAACGTAAAGTTAGCGCGCCGTGAGGAATTCGACTATCCGCCAAGTCATTTAACCAGGTGGTCTAAACAAGTTTTAAGTTTTTTCCTCAATGACCTCGGTTTTATAAATATACAAGTAAGACCATATGTCATAACCCGCTGGCAGCTAGCAGCCATTTTAGTACCAAGTAACCTCAACCGGAAAATAGTGAAGAAGAAAGTAAATGGACTAGCTCATCAGAGTCAAGCCAGGCCTGGGTTCTTTTTATCTAGTCCAATATGGGGAATTATCCAGAAGGCTGGAGATGCGGTTGCCCTGCTATTGCAGGCAATAATAGGCCATCTCTATGGGCACCATTTAATTGCCTTTGCCCAAAAACCTCGTAAGTAACTCTGCTTAGTCTGATTAAGAGTTATCAGCCTTTTATCTCCCTTAATAGTAGAGTAAATTCTCTTTTAAACATTTCACACATTTCTCTGCTGTTGAACTTCTTTGATATTTCCTTTGCTTCCTGCGATAGTTCCTGCTTCATAGGGGAAGATAAACCAAAATAGTAAAGTATGCCTTGTGCAATATCTTGGACGGTAGCTTTCCTTACAAACTCGTTTCCTAGTTTCTCCACAACTTCCTTCGTTCCTGTATTTTCACTAACTATTGTTGGCAGCCCCGCCCATAGGCTTTCAAGAGTAGCTACCGGGAATGTATCTGCCCTCGATGATTGAACATAAAGACTTGCCTGTTTAAAATACGGCACTAAATCTTCAACATATCCTAATACGTGTACGCCTTTAATATTATTCCATTCCAAAGGATGCCCCCTGCCAATCACGTAGAGATCAACATCTGGTATTTCTTTTTTAACCGTCTCAAATGCCTTTACCAAGATATCCATACCCTTAGCCGCTTTCCCATAGCCAACAGAAATTATATTATGCCCCGTGACATCTGGGGAAATGTGACCAAGCCTTCTATACATACTATCCTCAATATATGGATGACTAACCCTAATGGGAATACTCAGAAATGGTTCAGCAGTTTCCTTGGCAAGCTTTGAGACTGCAATGGCACCATTTATGTACTCGGCTTCAATTCTGTGGACTGCGTTGACATACCAAATGAATGTTCCCTTCATTTCGTGGGGTGTTTTCTTTATCATCATGAAAGTCTCATCTGCGATTAGTTCAATTATTATACCTTTTCTTGACACCAATTTTTTTATAAACGCCGGTGCTAATGGTGCTCCTCCTTCACAAAAGTAAACATCATATCCAGGAAGTAACAATCCATTTATAAAACTTTTGAAAATTTTTGGAAATCTCCCATAGTTAAAGTAATGGTGATAATGCCAATATTCGGCATCAATTGAGTTTGCAAATCCCACATGCGATGGATGCGGCAGTAAATATACAAACAAAATACTAGTTTCCATGTCGGGTCACTTACCTACGTACAACGTTGCTATGCTAGAACTTACTTCATCCCAATCCCAAAGTTTTACACCTTCCACTTTTCTGCCAGTAACCGCATTTATTAGCTCAACTAGCTTATCACTTTTTACAGGATAGTCAATCCCAAAGCAATTTTTATTATCAATCCACTCCGCAAGTGCCGATGTATTGGCGACAATGCATGGTGTTTTCGCCGCTAAAGCCTCGGCAACCACAATGGAGAACGCCTCGCGCTGCGATAATAGGACGAATACACCAGCCTCGGCATACATCTTCAGTAACTCCGCCCTTGGCAGGTCTTGATGAAAGCTGACCCTGCCAGCTAAATGGAGGTTATTTACTAGGTCTACTAATCTTCCCTTATAATGCCCTGTGCCAACTATTTCCAGGTGGGAATCCTTATCTAGCAGAGGTAATACCCGAATTATATACTGTACCCCTTTGTATTCCTCCAACCTGCCGATATATAAAATGGTTTTTGGTTCTCTTGGTGTGGCTTCCAGGTTGCTAAATTCTGACAGGTTAACACCGTTAGGGATTATGCTAATTTTGGTCTCGGCTATACGAAAGTCTTTCAGCAAGAGTTCCTTTTCGTAGTTAGAAACAGCAATAATTCTGTCTGCGCCTTCAAATATCCTTTTGCCCAAGGGTTTATATAGTTTGAAAAGAAAGCCTCGAACTTGAGTATGCCCATGCCCGTGATAATGGGGCGTTACCACAAATTTCTTTCTTCTTGCATATCTTGAGAAGTATAAAGGTAAGGCGTGATAATTATGGCCGTGAACTATATCAAACTCACATTTTTTGAGTTCTCTTAGCATTTCACAAGATATGTGATAAGCACCGCCAGGAGCAACGCTCCTAAACCTTCTAACTAAAACTCCGTTTATTTCCTCTTCCCGTGGCAGTTTCCGTGAAGGGTCGCCAGTAAAAACAGTAACAGTATTGTCTTTGGCTAACCTCTTGCTTATATTCCGCACATGCTCCTCAACACCACCGATGTGGGGGTAGTAGGTTGGACAAACCTGTAGGATTTTCATTTATAAGGCACCAACCATCAAATCTGATTTAGACAAGCTGGTTTCAGCCATCACTCTCGTAGAGCTTAAGAACAGGATTACTATAGATTAGGCTGCAGTTTACCGCATTGTCCAGCAACTGTTCAACATTACCGATGAACTGATAATCACCCCAGAACCAGCCGTACCAGGCTCGGTCTTGGTTGCTGATAGCAATATAATAAGGCATCTCCTCTCTGCCCTGGGTATATAATTCATTTCCCTGCCACTCTAGCTGGGAGTAGTCAAGGTGTTTATATTGAAGGAGGTTACTGGTTTGTCCCAGCGGGTAGGCTCCGGTCACATAACCACGGGTGGTGGTGCTATCAAAGAATTTTAACCCAGCGACTCGCCCTTCGGGAAAGTAGTCTAAGGCTCGATTCCCGTAAGTGGATATAACATTGGTGGGAATGGCGATGATTAGCAGAAGGCAAAGGATAAACCAGGGCAGCTTGCTCTTGATGTCCAGGAGCATGGCGCCAAAGTATGCCATAAACGGCAGGGCAAACAGGTAGACACGGTTGAGAAGTTCCTCTCCATAGTGCCCGGAGATTGGCAGCAGGAGTAGAGGAGCTAAAAACATAGCCAGAATAGCCGCAGTATTGGATTTCCTTCTGAATAATAGAACAAATATAGCCCCGGCAAGGCCAAGCAGGACAAAGATTGCTGAGTGCAGTATCCTTACCTCGACTACCGCAATATGCGACTCGCTACCTCGCAGGTGCTGGGTTACCTCTGTTTTAGCAATATTGGCGGGGTTAACAGTAAAGACGCCAGCAGGCTTTTCCGTCACTGGTATTGGTACGTTTGGGGCTGGTTCTTCCATAGCGGTGCTCCACAGCGGCTGAGAGCCGAGACTCTTGTAGATATGCCCCCCACCGGTTACATCCCAAGAGACGATTAGGACTAAGCACAGACCAATAACTGGCAGCAGTCTCTTAGTTCTTTTTGCCACAGAGAAGGCAGCCAGCATAAGCACTACGGCTAGAGAAGTTAATAGATGGGTGGGCACAATGGCAACGGCAAGAAGCCCTGTTGTTGCCAGCAGCGCCAGCTTGGGTGAACCCTTTTCCCATAGAGAGGGACGGGTGACTAAAGCCAGCATCATAAGCAACAAGAAAAAAACAACGCCCTGTGGACCAAAGTAGGCTTGCCCTACCCAGGAACCCAGAGAAAAAAGCCAGAGCCCAGCCCAGCAATAGTTTATTTTCTCCTCACCCAGAATATTCCTTAGCAGCATATAAAGAGGGAGAAGGGAAGCAACGGCGAGAAAGAAGGGAAACACGCTTAGTATCGGCTCAAAGTTTATCGCTCCGGCTATGGTCATAATGGCGAAAAGGACATGAGCCCCAGGCCAGGAAAGGTACCATATCTCATTAGAGGAAAAGTGGCTTCCTTGGGCGATATAATTGGTAAGCCCTAGGTTAGAGTAGGCGTGGTTCATAAATGGGGGTGAGCCCCCAGTTACTAGTGGTATCAGCCAGAGGGCGCTAACGAGTATTAGTAGCTGCAACAGGAGCAGTTTGCTGTGTTTTTCCTTAGAAACCCAAAGTATAGCGGAGGCAATCGTCAGTAAAGCTAGGGCGATGAAGAAAGTGACAGGTAAGCTGTGAATCAGCCCCAAATAGCCAATTTCAAGCCGGGCAGAGAGGATGCTGTGTGCCCACAGGAGAGCAGCTATGATGGTTAATAATATAGAAATTTGCCGATGAACAGATTCGCCGGTGATGAAATATCTGATGGCTTTGTTACTCAGCGCCATAAAGCTAACTCCGAGCAGAAAGAGTGGAGACTTGATAACCAAGGTAGCCAGCGGCAACACATGATAACACCGTCACCGTAACCCATAGCTGACGCAGGGCAACCAGAGGCTGACGTAACAGGAGTTTCAATACCCCCGGTAAAAGCTGGGAAAAAATGCGATACAGAAGTTCATGCTCGGTAGACAATACCGCCTTATCGCTAGAGCGATACGACTTATTGAACATGGCTTTAGCACACCCTTCCCAGTAAGCTCTCTTGGCGATAAATTTGGCGCTAAACCTGTAGCCATAGACTTTGTGCTTTACCTTTACTTCTGGGTCATAGATTATGCTCTTACCTGTTTTTTGTCTTGCTCTTAAAGAGAATTCAGTCTCTTCACCACCCGGCCCCTGCCAGCCACCTTTGCCATGTCCTTTAACTCCAAGGCTAGTTTTAAAAAGGCCACAGGAGTTGAAAGCCTCTCGCCGGAAGGAGATATTGGTCCCATAGCCATTCCTCACCTCTGTGGGTTCTGTCCAGTCCCAGTAGGTGCAAGAGAATATCCAGTAAAATTCCCTGGGAAACCACGCCATTGAATCTCGCTCCCATTGGGGTAAAATCGGTCCAGTAACACCAATCACTGAGCTGTCCTCAGCATAGGTCTTCGCCGTTTCCTCCGCCCAGCCGGATAAAAGAAGAGCATCATCGTCAACGAAGGCTATGACTTCGCCATTTGCCCGCTCGATGCCTAAATTTCTAGCTGAGGACAACCCCCATCCTCCCTCATTGTACAGCACCCTCATACCAGAATATCCTTTCTGGTCTATATAGGCTTCGATACTGTTAGTAAGCTCCTTGGACCTCTCGGTCACCACCAGCACCTCGATATTTTTATAGGCCTGGGCGTGGATGCTATCAAGCAGCTCGGTAATATCTTTAAGCCTATCGAGGGTATAAGAAGTAGTGATTATGGATATCTTAGGAAGATTCGTGTTCGTTGTCATGTTTTTTCCTTCCATTATTGCCAGTTCATTATACCAATCTAGCAACAGTACGCTTCTCTAGTCTGGCTATTCATCCACCTAGAATATCCTTTATTGCCCGCTCTACTGCTTCATCCGAACTAAATTTAGGCCTCCAACCTAACCTATCCATCTTAGTAACATCAAATCTCACCTGAGGCACATCGCCTCGCCAGCCACGGTTGCCACCAGTGTAACTGAACTCTACACCAGATAGTCCCATAGCTTCAACAACGATGGTCGCGATAGCGGTGACATCGGTTGCGGAATCACAGCCGAGGTTAAGCACATTGACCCTTTCATGACAGTTTTTCAGACCGAAGAGCATGCCATCGATGCAGTCATCTATATGGAGATATGGTTTCGACTGAGTGCCATCGCCGAGTATCTCAAGCTCCTTCGGGTTTTGCCTGAGTTTATTGATGAAGTCAAAGATGACACCGTGGCTGCTTCTGGCACCGACAACATTGGCAATTCGGAAAATCCAGGCTTGCATATCAAAGAGATGGCAGAAGGCGGAGATAATCCCTTCGCAGGCTAACTTACTGGCGCCATAAAGAGATATGGGCAGAAGAGGTCCTGAATCCTCAGATACAGACCTAGCGGCTTCGCCGTAAACGGTGCTGCTGGAGGCAAAGATGAGCTTTTTGATCTTGCTGAGCCTCATTGCTTCAAGCAGGTTGCGGGTAGCTATAGTGCCCTGCTCCAAATCGAGATCAGTATTCTCAATACCGGCTCTGACATCAGGATTGGCGGCTAAATGAAAGACCGCGTCATGCCCACTTACGGCTTGCCTTAAGGTCTCAAAATTGAGGAGGTCAGCTTTCATAAAGCGGAAGTTGCTTTTGTCAAAATGGTGCTCGATATACTCCGGTTTACCTGAGCTTAAGTTGTCATAGACGGTTACTTCGCCCAGCTCAATGAGCCGGTCCACCAAATGGCTGCCGATGAAACCGGCGCCACCGGTGACAAAGTATTTATTGCGGCTATCTTCTGACATCGGACTCATCATTTCAGTCAGTAAATCTGCAGAACCTTCTGGTTATCAGTGCCCAGCCAATCTTGATGCCATCCTTTAACGGACTGAGCTTGGGAGGACTGGCACGCCGCCGGTAGTAGATAGGCAGCTCAGCTATAGAATAACCTTTCTTGGCTAGCTGACTGAATAGCTCAGCTTCAAACTCAAAGCCATCGGCTGAAAGCCTAAGATTTGGGATAACCTTGCTCCGTAACGCCCAGTAGCCGGTGCAAACGTCGCTTATCCTTCTCTGGTAGACCACGGTAGCTATCAGGCTGAGAAGGCGATTGCCTACAGCGTTAAGTCGGCTCATAGCCCCTTTCTCTCTTTCCCCTTTCAACCTTGAACCCATGACTACGTCATAGCCGTGCTGCAAAATATTAAGCATGTCGGGGATATAAGTAGCTGGGTAAGTATAATCAGCGTCGAGCATAAAGATAAAATCGGCGTCCACTGTTTTTAGAGTATTTCTCATCGCCCTGCCCTTGCCCTTCCTTGGCTCAACCATAACTTCAACACCTTTATTTTTGGCAATTTGCCTAGTCCTGTCCTCGCTGTTGCCATCAACAACCAGCACTTGGATTGCATACCCAGCCTCCTCAAGGGCCGCCCTAGGTATTTCATCAATGACCCTGCCTATAGTCTCCTCTTCATTGAGGGTGGGGAGGATTACGGTTATTTTAGCCCGAGTCATAGCAATTTTCCCCTCCTGGCATTATTACAGAGGCTTTGATGGCTCGGATAAAGGTAACAGGTGCTTGGTTAGAGCTAAGAGGAGTCGGCCGTGCCAGTCAAAGAAGAAGTTGTCGGAAGAAGCGATGAGGTCACCTATACCATCTTTAGTGGCGATGTCGAAGAGGTGATTGATATAGTCATTGCTTAGTTTTGCATAGAGGCGCCGTGCCCGATAGCCAATAGTCAGCTCCCGGCTTAACTTAGCTCGCCACCGCTTCTGGTAGTCTGAAAAGGCGATGGCTGAGAAATTACCGCTCTGGAACGCTCTGTGCAACACATCGGCGGCTATATCAGCACACAGCAGACTGTAGTAGATACCGCCACCAGTGGCTGGCTTTACCTGTCCAGCCGCCTCACCTACCACAAGTATTCGGTCAGTGTAGGTTTTGGGGAGATGCCCCAATGGGATTGCTCCGTATTGGGGGGGAACATCGCCAGACGTGATCTTGCCCTGAGAAGACAGGGTATCTAGGAAACCTTTGAGACACAAATCGGCTTTATCCCGGGTGAGTAAGCCGGCTAAACCCTTACCATTCTTGGTAGGCGCAAGCCAGGCAAAACTACCTGGAGCCAGATTTTGGTCAAAGTAAACTTCTATCTCATCAGTTCCGTTTAAATGTACTTCCGTCTGAGCGCCAAGAAGAAAGAGCTTTATCTTGCCCAAGCCAAGCTTCTCGGGCAAAGGCGAGCCAAAACCAGTAGCGATAACAGCCGTTTTAGCTTTGAGAATTGCTTCCTGACCCTGGCCATCAACCCTTACCTTAACAGCGTCCAGTTGAGATACAACGTCTGCTACCTTGGCTCCAAAAAGATAGTCAGCGCCAGCTTCTTGGGCTTGTTTTGCCAGGCTCATGTCGAGGGCGGCACGGTCAACAATGACAGCCACAGGGCTATCCTGCCGTAGTCGGAGGCATTTCCCCGAAGGGGAGAAAAATTTAGCTGAGCTGGCTTGCCTCAGGATAAGGCTGCCATCAAGGGCAAAGGTTTTTAAGCATTCCACACTCAGGATACCGGTGCAGCAGACATTGTCTCCGGGGGCAGCCTTTTTGTCCACCACTATTACCTTGTAGCCGAGGTGAGCTAGCCTACAGGCAAGGTAGCTACCAGCAGCTCCAGCGCCAACAATTAGGCTGTCGTACAACATCACCCCCTGATCTCTCCTGATAAAGGAGAGGAAAACTTATCATGAGTGGACATCAATATACAAATGGAGTGGGTCTTTAAAACAGAGACTAGCCTCATCATTCTTGTACAGATAGAACTCAAAATTTTGTTTTTCCCCCGGGGTACGGGACGTGAAACTTATTGTCCCCTCCCATTTCTGCTCATACTCAAGGCTACCGATGGTTAATTGCTTGATTATCTCACCGTTTGTCTTTATCTCCACCCGGTAGCTTATTGTTTGGTGCTCGTGGTTGACAATGCCCATAATTAAGTACATCGGCTGACCAGCAATAGCCTCTTTAGGGTAGTCCTGGGCCTTGCCACCCAGTCCGAGGATATAGAATTCGGTAAATTTCTCGCCTTGCTTCGGCGTGGCGATGACATAACCCAGGCAGCCTATAGCCGCTAGGATGGCTACGATCAAGGAGATAGAAAGGATTTTATTCAATTTAGTCATGCCTAACCAGTGAGGGAGATGAATACCGAACGCGAAACGGAGGCTGTCGGCTTCAGGCAGTTTCCACTGTCGGTAATAGGCGACAGCCGCTGTAACTATGATGAAAAGGCTAACGGAGATGAGGATGGGATAAAGTTTAATGCCCCAGGGGGTATAGTTGAGAATCAGCCCGATAAGAGGCACGATGGCAATGCTTAAGCCAAAGCTCAAGGCTAACCGCTCAATCCTATCTAAATTATCTCGCCTAGGGAACAGAGCTGAGAGCAGGGCATAGCCGGGAAAGAAAAGAACAAAAGGGAGACCGAGAGCTATACGTAAGGGTCCAGTAGTAAAGGCAACAACGGGAAAAAGGAGCAAGGTAATAGCCCCAACGGCAATCAGAATTTCCCGGTTATCAATGTCCATTTTTTATACCATCTCGAACTAACTCAGTGTGAGAGAAATTATAAACAATCTAAGGTAGTTTGGCAATCTTGTCATGTCCGCAACTCTCACACCGCACTGATGCTATTCCTCCTGCCTTGTTCCCCTAAATATATGCCTATTTGCCTGCCAGAGAAGCAAGTAAGATTATATATAATAGATATAAGGACTATTTTCTGCACTTTTTTGATTAAACAAAAAGGCAGCGGCCACTACTATTTAGCAGTCCGCTGCCCATTACTAACCTACTCAGCGCCCAAAGTACCGCCTTTTGCTTAGTATAATTTTAGTTTAATTACATCAATTCACATATGAACATAACATCCTGCGGGTCGCATTATAATGGTTCACTTACGAATTTTCAACCCCCTGAAGAAACAGTATCCTTCAGTATCTTTGACAATACCCTTGAAATTATCATAATATTTTCTTGAGTGTTTAATGAAAGCCAGCTAGAAAGGTACCCGTAGATATGAATAGATTAATAGAGATAGACCTTGGGGATGTTTTGCTGAGCACATTTATGCTATTCGTGCAGACAGCGCAGGCGGTGCTGAAGTATACAGACGCCTATCTGTACCGAAAAACGCGTCTGTCAGTAAGCAAGCTAATAGTTCTAAAAGCCTTAGCTAGCAATAGCGAGGGTATGATGCCTTCCAAGATAGCCGAGTGGACGAGTACTGAGCGGAATAATATTACGGCGTTAGTTAACCGAATGAAGCAAGAAGGACTGGTCACCGCCGAGCGCAACGGCAACGATAAGAGACTAGTGAATATCAAGCTGACGGAGAAGGGACGGGAAGTCCTTGGTCAGGCTATTCCGGTGGCGCAAGAAGTTGTCAAGCAGGTGATGTTATCAATCACCGAGGGTGATGCAGCGCTGCTTAAAGAGAAGCTAGGAATCTTGAGGCAAAATGCTCACGATGGCTTGGAGGACCTAGCCATACGTATTTAATCTCGAACCCACTATAGAAAAGCTCCTACCATTCCTGGCTTGAACAAAAAGCCATTTTGTGCAACAATTATGAACCAAACCTTATAACCAACACAGTCCTTTAACTAGATTCTTCATTAGCCTATTTAATATCAATATCTAAGCGATATTTTTCTGGCTCTTATCTATTATATCTAATTTCTTCCTAGTCAAGTGGATTGCGCCCTTGTCATCGACCAGTTTTTGGAGGCGATTTAATTCAAGAAGGAACGCGGGGCAGTCAGGAGAGTTCTGGCTAAGGAACAGCATGAGTGGACTAGTAGTCAGCCACTTATCATATCTACTGACCTGCTCACTAAGCTGAGCAAGTTGCCTCTTAATCTTAAGAGCCTCAGTACCACTGGCAGCCAATCTCACCTGCTGCGATAGCTCTTTCAGCTGGCCACTTAACTCAGTGAGCTGGCGGGTATACTGCTCCAGCTGCTCGGTAATCGGTTTGTCAGCACCCAGTATCCAATCTAGTGAACTAGGCTCCTTCAAGCCAATCGCATTCTCCACCCTCTTCAGCCTCTCCTCAAGTTTACTGAGCTGCTCAGTAGCCAGCGGAATAGGTGACTTGCTACCGGAGCCAGGTATCTTGTGGACGAATGTTTTATGCCCCCTCAAGCCCTGAGTATTTTTGAACTCCCTGCCGCAAATTTCACATTTAACACTCACTTTATCGCCTCCTGATTTATAATTGCTTCTCATTCAAAAGGGAAGACGGATAAAACCTTAGGCTATCATCAAAGCTTACTGACCTCGTGTACCTCTGTACCATCTCCAAGCTCTCCCATCTCCCTAAATCCTTTATGGTCATAGTATCAACCCCGGCTTTGCGTAGCAGACAAGCGAAGGTTCGCCTGAGGGTATGTGCGTTACACGTTAGGCCGGTATACTTTTCGAGTCTCCGGAGCATCGAAGCGATTCCCCACTCGCTTAACCCCCAAATGTTGCCACTGTCAGGTTGGTACTCCTGGAGCCAAGCTTTCAGGTATTTTTCTGTCAGATTACCAAAGGCCGCATAAGCTTCCTTACGGCCCTTTCCCAATACACGAATGGTCTGGTTAATCCAGTTGATATGTTCGGGTTTAATATTAGCCAGTTCTGAAAGTCGCAGACCGCTTTCAACAAATAGAGCTATTATGGCTTTATCTCGTATGGTAGGCGCTTTTCCTATTAGATAGATTACCTGCTCCTTTTCAAGACTGGGAAGAATAGGCTTACCGAGGATCGGCGCTGGTATTCCATCTACAAGGTTAGGGAGACCATAGTCGGCGTTAAGCCATCGGGAGAAAGCTTTGATGGCCCTGAATGATGCATGCCGGGTCCCGAGTCCGTACTGATTTGGCGGAATGGAATTCAGATACAACTGTATGTCCTGGCGGGTAGCTTGCAGAAAATCGACCGCTTGGATAAATTTGGACAAGCGCTCACGATAATACTTGAGGGTCTTTGGGCTTACTCCCATTGCTTCCCGTGACTGCAGGAAGAGAGCCAGATAATCTAGATCCGGTTTCTGTTTCTTTCGCAAATGGTTTATCTGAGTTAGCAAACTCACAGTATAGATTCCTTGTTTTAATATCCTCTCTCCTCTATTGTAAAATGTGTAATAATTAGATTAACATGCATATAACCTGCATAATTGGAAGTTTGAGCCGTGCCAAGGAAAAAAGAGCTCTCGTTCGAACTGAAGATGCTTATATGGGACAAAGCAGCAACTATCGGTAAGAAGCCGGAGGTTATTCAGCGTGAGCTAGATAAAGAGTTACGGAGACTTCGTAGAGAGCAAGAATTTTACGAAGAAGCGCCTGATGTGAGGACTATCAAACGTATTTTTGAGCGGGATATAAATCTGTTATCTCTTGAGGTAGTCATAGCCAAACTGCCTAATTATGTCTGGCATTTAAGGAATGACTATGAAGCTATAAAGAAGATAGCCGAAACTACTGCTAGAAAGTTTCCACTTCCTGAAGACCAGGTTGCGGCTGCTTTGATAATAGCCTCCAATCTTGAGAAGATCCGTAATGCACCGGCTGCTTTTTTGGGAGATCCTTTTGGGCAAAAAGTATATACTGTGGGAGAAAAGGTGTTGGGGGGCTGGTGGGTATACGAAGACCGAGCTAAGTTAGGAGATGCGGATAGAACGGTAGCTGCGGCACTATTTAAGCGGCTAAAAGAATAGGGAGAATTTCCTGAACTGGCCGATATTGAGGATTGGGAAGACCTTAGAGAATCTTTGGTAACGGAAGAGTTCATTCAGCGAATTATTAGCAGGGCACATAGGGGTAATTTATAGTATAAGATATAGTGGACAGAGCAGCGGTTCAATCTCCAGAATGCAGAGATATTCCCACTTGAAATTAATATTCAGCAGAGTTATTGTTTCAACTAATAGAGCCAAAAAGTTAAGCAGTTTGTTAAGCAAAATTGAGGCTAAAATCAGGTATTTTGTTAAGCAAACTGCCGAGTATACTGACTAACTGAAAGGAGAACCGAAAAAATGGGTCGAATTAGCCTCAAGAATGGTGAGCCGCAGAGGACTCGAACCTCTAACCGGCTGATTAAGAGTCAGCTGCTCTGCCAGTTGAGCTAGCGGCCCGCTTTCTTACCTGTCGTCCCCCATTTTACTGCGTACTGGGGGAAGGTGACAAGTTTAAACCGTACCATTTTAGCCCAGAAGCTGACATTTGTAAATGCGGCGCTCTTGCTTTTTTATCCGGGGGTTAGCTTGGCATAGGCTGCCAGCTGCCTGTCCCCGGCACTGGCTCCAGCGGGCCTATGTCCTTGCCTTCATTCTGATATAAAACCACGCCTTTATCGTCTAGCAGTGACAGGTAGACACGGTGGATACCGCCATCGTAGCCTTTCATCATCGGCTGTAAAGCTATACTCTCTTTTGTACCGCCGGCCACCACCCGGTCAATGTTGAATAGACCGGCATCATCGTCAACCCTTATTTCCAGCTGGGCAACCGGGATAGCAAAATCGCCAAGATTATGGATTTCCAGTGCCACGTCCTCCAGGGTGTAGCTGTCGTCGGGCAGCTCTCTATGCCAGTGGAGGTTGCCGCTGCTTATCTGTATCGGTACTGCTGATACACTGACGCTGTAGGTAAGTTCAGGCGGCTCTGTTATTACCGGCTGGCTGGGTGTGGTGTCCGATGGGGAACAGCCTGAGAGCAGGGCCATCGCCAGCAGTATGACCAGCCCACCATAAAGTAGGGGAAAGCCCTTCCTTGGCGCTGGCTTGGCCCCCCCGAAGTTATTGGTAAAAGTGTTTCGTTTCATTTCCTTCCCTTTTTTGTCCAGTTAAACGGTGTCTAACTTCTATTTTTAGTTTAGGGAAGCGGAATTAATTGCCCATAGAATTAGCGTTTAATTTTCGTTAAAAAAGCCCGAAATTTACCCCTTTGGTGGTATTGACAATAGTATTTTATTATGCTACTATGTTGACAAAAGTATTCTTAAATAGTGACTTATACACACGTAAATAGACTTATAGTCCTAATTCGGTAATAGTGAACGGGCAAAATAGTGCCTAAAGGTCACGCTATAGCTGATAGTTGCAAATACTAATCTGATTTTGGAGTTATGGTCGTGAAAGTGAAAGCTAAAAGCAAAAAGCGGGTGACTGTGAGTATTTCAAGGGAAACTAAAGATTTTTTGGACTCAATCAAGCATACCGGGCAGAGTTACGAGGGTTTAATACGTGACCTGGTTATGTGCTGGAAAAAGAAAGAAGTGGTGGGGGGAAATAAATAACAGCTCTTACTTAAAGGAGGTGATGTTTATTGAATGAAAGGAGAAGGAGACAATAACGCCAGATTGAAGGAGGTGATGCTTAGTGGAAAGGTTTTGACCAAACTAATGATAATCACCGAAACCAAATCAATTTAGAGGAGGAGATCAATAGAAACATGAAAGGAAAGTTTAAGCTTTTAGGGCATATTGGGCTGGCGCTGTTTCTGGTATCTGCCCTGGTACTGGCACTGGCGCCGGTAGCTCAAGCTGCCACTGCGGTGACCGATGTGTGGCTGGAGTTTCCCGGCGACATGAGTGGGACTACAGATAGTACCGGTGTCGCGCTAGACGATGGTGATAGTGGCCTCCTTAACAAGGCAAATGACGCTGTCAATATGATAGTCCACTTTACCGCCACCACGGCTATGAAGGCGAACATTGACACCATTACTATATATTTCCCTGATGGGTCAACAGAGCTAAGCGGCTCGAACAACACCAGTGGCACTTTTACCGTTAGCAGTGCCACCGTGACGCGGGGCAGCCAATACATTTGTGTTGACCCGGACGGGGCGGGAAGCACCTACGGCTACTACGACATTAACTCTAACGCTACTGTGGCTGGCTACCGGCTGAAGCTGACCACGCCGATAGACATCGCCGCCGGCGCCTCGGCTCGTGTCTTCATTGCCGAGGGTACTGGCATAACCACATCTAGCGTTGCGGGGCACCAGTACAAGGTAAAGATGCAGACCAGCAAAGACACCTCGCTGGTGCTGTCGTCCGCATTCGGCCTGGGTGCGACTACCAGTGTTGTAACCATTGACACCGGAGGTGCGGCTGTCTTTGTTCCCCTCACCGTTATTGCTGGCTCGGCGACTCAGTTTACCTTTGGCTTTGATGTCAGCGCGGCCGGTGCCTTGACGGCGGGGTCAAGCCTGATAACGGTCATCTTCCCGGCGGGGACGACTGTTCCCAGCTCTATAGCCGCTGACCAGATAGAGTGCCAGTATTATACAAGCACCGTAACCACTGGCACAGGAGCCAGCGGTTACCAGCAGGTGAGCGGTACCGTTACCGTGAACTCCGATGCCAGGAAGGTAACCTTCACGGCACCGGTGAGCGTAGCCAATAGTAAGGGTTGCCAGGTCAGGTTCAAGACCGGGGCTGGTATCACCATGCCCCAGGTCATAACCGCGGCATACGAAGCTACCACCGAATACGCTTATCTTGACTACTACGTTTATACCAGTGTCGACCGGTATATGGGGAATGGGACAGGTGGGGGGGCCGCAACCGGTAATTTCAAGATAAGCGCTGGTGCAGCCAACAAGCTGGGATTCAATAACGACTCCTATCTTGGTCTCTATGGCTCAGCTAGCTATTCCGCCGACTGCGCCATTATAAACGGCTTCACCGGTGCCCTGTATCTGGAGATGCAGGACGAGTACGGAAACCGGCTTTACGACGGTACTGATTCTGATGCTACGGTGACCCTGGCGTGCACCTCGGGTGCGGTGTACACTGCCCAGAACACGGCAAACTCGACATCATCAGTGTCCCTCAGTAATGGTGTGTATACCCTCTACTTCAGGGCTACCAGCGCCGGGACTCATACCATAACCGCCTCCTCGGGCAGCTACACTGATGGCACCTGGGAGGTAATAGTGGCGCCGGCAGTCTCGCTGTATGACGGCAGCGAAAACCTGGTCAATACCTACGCCCCAACCACCAGTGATACCACACCGACGGAGAAGGGCGGCTACTACGTAAACGCGGCGGTCAGTGCGGCGATGGCTGGTGACACGGTGAAGCTGGGCGAGGGCATTTATGACGTCACTTCTAACGTGATTACCGTTGACAAGGCAGTTACCATTGAGGCAGTTACGGGAACCACACCCGTCCTGCGCTGTACAGGTACGGCGGGCAATGGCCGAATGTCTATCAGCAAGGGCGCTACCTTGGACGGTCTGACCTTCCGCGGCTTGCGGTGGACGACACAACTGAACGACGGTTTCATTGAGATACACCCCGCCAGCACCACCGGTCCCGTCATACAGAACTGCACCTTTGAGGACTTCAAGTGCCATTACGGTGCTATCTACTGGATAATGGATAGCAGCACGGCTGTAACCAGTGGCACCATCTCCGACAACACCTTCCAGAACCTGATTGGCGACTTTGATACTTGCGCTTGTATTGTTGGTCTTGAGGCCAACTCAAAGAGCATAAGCGGGGTTACCATCTCCGACAACACCTTCCTCAATAACGCAATGATGGCCATTAGCATAACCGGGTCTGGAAGTGACAGCGCTGTCTCTATTACCGATGTTACCATAAGCGGCAATACCATAAGCAGCAATCGCTCCAACGAGGTTGGCATTGACATCTGTAACTGGGCTTCGGTTACGGTAGCACTCGGTTCAGCAGCCTCGCCGATAAAGGTAATCAACAACGAGATATCGGGCTGCCTGGATTCGGCTATCCGGCTGGAGGATGGTTCTGGTGCTGCGGTTGCTTTCTCCACCGCGTTTCCCGGTGTCAAGATCAAGCGGAACTACATACACGACAACGCCACGTGCGGAATCGAGGTAGAGACTCATAGTGCTGCCGCCGGTAGTACCACTGCTAATATCGCCAGTGCGCTGGAAATCATGTACAACGATATCGTGGACAATGCTCATACCACGGGCACCTACGGTATCTATAACAACCTGTATGACAAGTCGGCCTCGGCGAAAGTCACCGCCGAGTACAACTGGTTTGGTGATGCCAGCGGGCCCACCGTCACCGGCAACACCGGCGGCATTGGAGACACGGTGTCACCATATCTTCTGTACTCACCGTGGCTCTACAAGTCCAGGACTGACGTGGTGGCTGACAATGTGTCTTACAGTGCGGCGCGGATGAACCTGATTGCAGGCTGGAACACCCTGTCCACGCCGGTGGAGCTCATCTCCTCGGCCGATACCGTTGATGAGTTGATTACTCCTGCGAGTATGGAAATCGGCTACTACTACGATGGCGGCTGGCATCAGATAGCCACTGGCCATACACTGAGCCCGTGTGATGCTGTCTATGTCAAGATGAGCACCACTGACAGCCCGCTGCTGAAGTTTGACGCTGGCGGCTGGACTATGCCGAGCAAAGACCTGGCGGCGGGGTGGAACCTGGCTAGTCTGGCCTACCTTAACTCAAATGGCAAGCAGGTGGACAATGGTGTGGCTTCGGTCTACAAGACAGCCGATAACCTGCCTGGCTATGCCCAGGTAATCAGCCCGTCACTGAATGATGCCCAGACTGACCTGTTTGGCACGTCTGGCTCAAGCTGGACCTATTCCTCTGGGGAGACGGCTACCAGCTCTCAGACAATGTACGCCGGCCTGGGCTACTGGGTCTACATGCAGAACGCGGCTACTCTGGCAGGCTTTACCATCACGCCGATAGTGCCCGACCTTGACTAGAACAGCCTGACTGATGGAGAACATGGTTGGTTGACTTAGGATGGGGGAGGGGGACCCCCAACTCCCCCTCCCCCATAACTTTAGTAAACATTGGGGATGGGAACTACAAACTTGAAAGAAAATTGGGGAGGGAAATATGAAAAGGATGAGAAAATGGCTCCTCTGCCCTTTGATAGTAGCGGTGCTGCTTCTCTGTGCCATCCCTGCCTATGCCGATATACCGACTATACCCCACGCCTTTTACGGGACGCTGACTATGACTGGTTCTCCGGCTCCGGTGGGGACGGTGGTCACGGCTAAGGTAAATGAGGTGGAGTGTGGCAGCATCACCACCACCGTTGCCGGCCAGTATGGCGGCTCGGGCGCCTTTGACGAGAAGCTTACCGTTACCGGTGAGATTGAGACCGGGGCTACCATAAAGTTCTACGTCGGTGCTTCTTATACGGGTGGTGCTTATGACTATGCCTTCAGCCCGGGAGTGGTAACCGAGCATAACCTGGTGCTTGATATTCCCGATACCACTCCGCCGGTGGTGACCATAGTGCCGCTCAGCCCCGACCTCACCAACGACAGCACCCCGACCTTTACCGGAACAGCGGTTGATGACGCGAGCAGTATCAGCTCGGTGGAGTATCAGGTTGGTACCGGCAGCTGGAGGGTCTGGACGGCGGCTACCGCCGTTGACGGCGCCTTCGATAGTTCCAGCGAGGAATACACCTTTACCATACCGGCGCTGGCTGACGGTGGATACACGGTATATGTCCGGGCAACCGATTTTTATGGCAATACCACGGCTGAGGCAAACTACGCCAGCGACAGCTTTACCGTTGATACCACCGCACCCACCGTGGAGAGCACCTCACCGGCCAATGGGGATAGTGACATAGCGGTAAGCACGTTGGTAACGGCAACCTTTAGCGAGGCGATGGACGAAACAACCATAACCACCAGCAGCTTCACCGTAGCCGGTGTATCGGGCAGCGTTTCCTATAATAGTGGTACCGATACCGCCACCTTTACCCCGGCGGCTAACCTGGCCTGCGAGACTGAATACACCGCCACCCTGACTACGGCCATAACCGATGCCGCCGGTAATCCGCTGGCAGTGGCCCATACCTGGAGCTTTACCACCACCGAGGAACCAACCTGGACTCCGGGTGACGCCAATGGTGACGGTGTGGTCAACGCCCTGGATATCACCAAGGTGGAGAGGATTATCGTCGGTCTGGATGCGGAAACGCCGGGGGCTGATGCCAATGAAGACGGCGTGGTCAACGCCCTGGACATCACCATGGTGGAGAGGATAGTCGTCGGTATGGACACCGAGACAGCTGGCGCTGACGCCAACGGCGACGGCGTGGTCAATGCCCTGGATATCACCAAGATAGAGCTGATAATTGTCGGGATGGGGTAGTGAAATGAAAAGAATCAGGGCCTTTAGCCTGATAGCCTTTGCATTGGCACTGCTTCTGGCCGGTGGAGCAGTGCCACCAGTGGCGGCGACATTGGGGGTTACCGTGAGCCTTGACGCCCCGGCCCAGGCGTCGCCTGACAGTAACTTCACCGCTGCTATCAGTATCAGCCAGGTGACCGGCTTTGACGCCTGTAACTATGACGTCAACTTCGATGCGACGGTGCTGCGCCTGGATGACGTCACCTCGGGGCTGATAGGCTCAGAAGAGATACCGGTTGATATCTACAACGAGATAAGCCCGGGGACATACCGGATAATCCAGAATGTCCCCGGCGTGGCCGGGGTAAGCGGCTCCGGCTATCTGGCTGAGCTGCACTTCCACGTCATCGGCGCCGAGGGCGACAGAAGCTTGGTAGGCCCGTCCGACGGGGTGCTTAGCGATATCACTGCCGGCGATATAGAGGCAGCCTGGGTAGAGGGGGTAGTGATGGTAGCCACAGCCGGGGAAGATACTGGGCTTAGTGAGTCAACCGGGCCGGCACCTTTGCTGCCGCCGCCACCACCTTCAGCCGGTACTGACGGCGTGCCGGTTCTGTGGCTGGTAATCGGCGGTGCGGTCTTGCTGGGGATAATAATCCTCTTTTTGGTGGCCAGAAGCCGGGCATACTAGCGGCTTTTACTTTAGGCTGTTAATTAAGTCCTGACGGCTGGTCATATAGGCGGCGGTGTCCAGAAAATCCTTCAGCGAGGGGCTCTGCTCCCTCAGCTGTTTTAGCTCGGCACCGATGGGACTTATTGAGGTCGGGCTATCGGCGTAAGTCCCGTGGAAGGCAAAGTAGGCCTGGTTCAGCTTTCTGATGTAGTAGCCCTCAGAGGCCAGGTACTGCCGTTTCTCTTCCATGAATTCCTCGGCCTGGCTGATTTCACCCCGGGCCAGGTAGGCATCAACCGCCCGTCTTGTCTCCCTCATCTCCCGGTTAAAGTCAAACTCCGGCTCCTCGGTCGGCGGCGGGGTGGTATTTTCGTAGCCCGGGTAGTATTTTTGCACGACGATATTACCTATCTCCTTACTGACTATGCCGACCACGGTCTCGTTCATAGTGGCGATGTCATAGTTGCGGGATAGGCCGGTTGAGTCCAGCAGGTAGAGAAACCCCAGCGGCTTAAAGACCAGGTAGGCGTGTAGCCATTCCTCGGCAGCGGCGTTGATGGTAAACTGCAGGCTGGCGTCGTCCATGACGAAGGCGGGATACGTGCTCAAGCCCCCCAGCCCCACCACCAGTGAGGAGACACCCAGCCCGTCAACCTGCCCTTCAATGCCCTCCATCTCCGCCACGCTCAGCTCCTGCTGCAGCTCTACCTCCCTTATACTCTCTATCCTGTCCCTGGGCGAGACCACCAGCAGGTGCGGCGGCGGCTCAAGCCGGAAAAGCAGCGGCGGGAAACCGACCTTTAATCTAATAGAGTTATCCAGGGGATTATAGATGCCCTGCTCCGCCAGCACCTCTCTTATCTGCCGGGCTATTACTGCCTCTACCTCATTGGTCAGGGCCGCTTTTTGCTGTTGCAGATTGTCCAGTTCGGCTTCCAGCGGGGCGGCATCGCCGGCTTTATTACCGGCGCTAACGGCGGCTGTCTCTGCTTCCAGGCTTTTTATCTGCTCAACCAGGCTGAAATAGCTAGCGACCACGCTGGCTTTATCATCAGACCCTCTCTTGCCGGAAAACAGCTCTTCCGGTAGCGCCTTGAGTTCCCAACGGGCGATACTGAACTGATAGGGCTTGACGATTGATTTCAGTGAGCTGTCAAAATCGGGGGCGGTAGCGCAGCTCCCGCCGAGCAAACAGAGCGACAGGAGAGCCAGGACAACCAGCTTCAGTCTCAACTCAAAGCCTTTACCCGCTCGACTATTTGAGATAGCGCCGGGCCAATCTTATCGTGGATGGTGATATCGGCGTGGGAGTCGTGGGGGGTTGGCGTTAGGTTAATGATAATCAGCCTGGCGCCGTTCTCCTTGGCGATTAGCGGCATCTGGGCGGCGGGATAGACCACCAGCGATGAGCCGGCAACCAGGAACAGGTCACAGGCGGCCGCTTTTGTTTCGGCCTGGCGGGTCTCCCGCTCCGGCATGGCCTGGCCGAAGGAGATGGTAGCCGGCTTCATGATTCCGCCGCAGCTATCGCACCGCGGCACCTTCACCCCGCCCTTAAGCCTCTCCTGAATCTGCTCCCTGGGGTATCTCTGCCCGCACTCTAGGCAGTTTACCCACCAGGCAGTACCGTGCAGCTCGATGACCTTTGCCTCGGGGATGCCTGACCTCTGGTGCAGGCTGTCGATATTCTGGGTGATGACGCAGTCCAGCCTGCCCAGTCTGTCCAGCTCGGCGATGGCATCGTGGCCGGGGTTGGGCTTGGCCTTCACCATCTCCCCCCATGACGATGAGGAAAATGCCCAGTACCTTTCCCGGCCCTCTTCGCTGGCCAGGAACTTCTGGAAGGTGAACTCGCTGGAGTCAAACCGGCTCCAGACTCCGCCCGGGCTGCGAAAATCGGAGATGCCGGATTCGGTGCTCATGCCGGCGCCGGTAAAGACCACCAGCCTTTTTGCCTGGATAATCATATCGGCGGCGGCTTCAATTTCATTCACGGCCTGTTCTCCATCTGAGATAAGGGGTTTTATGTGGTCGGGGCTAGGGGCTGGCTAAATCTCAATCTCGTTCTGGGTGTTATGCAGCAGAAAGTAGTTCACCTCGCCCCCGCAGAACTCCTTAACTAAATCGGCCAACTCGCTGGTTATAGCTTTGGCCTCGTCTTTAGATACCGGCGGCAGGCAGTCCACATTTATGGCCACGTTGCTGGTGGCCGGGGTGAGCTTGGTCTGGTCGCCCTGCCGCCAGTTCCAGCGCCGGCACATTACCTTGGCGTTATCAACATAGATAACCTCGCCGGGCGGGGGGTATTCAACGACTTCCGCACCAAGCGGGGTAAAGGGCTCGTCACCTTTAGCCAGGACAAGGCGGAGGTCGCCATCAACCGACTCCAGGTCGTCGCCGCCGCTGGGCACGATATGCTTCAGTGAGAAGTAGTTAAATAGGGCCACCAGGGTGTTGATGTAGGGCAGCTGGTCGCCCCGCCGCGCCCGCCGCCCCAGCGACTCGATAGAGCAGTAGAACTTGTTGGGGTTGGTGCCGAAGTCGGTATAGGCCTGGCGCCAGGGGGCGATGCGGGGGTGGTTCTTGATATCCTGTAGTGCCTCGTCTTGGGTGGCCTTTTGCACGACCTTTTGCAGCAGTTCCACCAGTTCTGGCTTTTCACCGCTGTTATCAACACCTTTGGCAATAACCACCCCCCGGACATAATCGGGGAACCTGGCCAGTACTTCCCGGGATACTATGTCTTTCATCAGACCTCCTCTGTCATTCTGGCGGCAATCCTGGCCAGCTCCCAGGCATACTGGTAGAGGTGCATCCCCTTGCTTGAGGCAATCAGCTCGCCGTCGTCAACGCCTATCTCGCTGGCCATATATTCTTTTAGCAGCTGGATGGCGGCTAAATTGGAGGGGAAGCCGGCCCACAGGTCCCAGGAGCGGAAATAGACGAAAAAGTGGAGCCGGTTATCGCGTATCCGGGTGTCTATCGCCCTGAGGCAGGGAGGGTCGTCGAGGTCTATTGATGCGGCGTCACCCACCGCCATAAAACCCTGATTGGTATTAAAACCGTCTTCCTTATACATTTTGATTACCTTGGGCATCTGCCTTTCCAGGTACTGGCCGTAGGTATACTGCTCGCCCTCTCTCCTGTGGGCGGTCATCAGGTAGGGGAGGTAGTCGTCTATGTATTCCATCGAGGTGGGCGGCGGCACACCCTGGGGCGTTGATGGTATTATCGGCCGGCTGCCCGGGTTTTTTACCCTGACCACGACGAAATCTAACTCCTTGCGGTGCTGACCGGCGTAGCTGCCGCGGTCAATCTTATAGTCATAACCATCGGTCAGCACCTGGCGCAGGCAGAGGAACCAGGCCTCGGCCAGGTCTCTGGCTTCGATTACCGAAATATTCACGTTTTAGCTATCCCTCTTATAGAGCCCGGATAAACTCGGGACGCAGCCGGGACATATCCCTGCTGGCTAAGACCTCGTCTATCAGCTTGAGTACCTCCGCCTTCTGCTCAGGTAGCCGTACCTTAATCGGCAGGTAGTTGGAGGCGTGGTTGGCGGTGAAGAAGCATTTGGTAAAGCTGGAGTTTTCTATTATCAATTTTAGCTCTTCTAAAGATTGAAAGGGCGAGATGAGGCTGAACTTGCCTTCCTCCCACTCCTTGTGCAGCGGGGTGCCGGGGACAAGCATCAGGGTGAGGGCACCGGCGAAATCGGGGTCAAGGTCGGTGAGTATCCTGGCGGTGCCCAGGGCGTGCTGCTGGCTGCCCTCGACCCCGCCCAGCCCCAGTATTACCGTCACCGAGAGGGTAATGCCGGCCTGCTTGAGCTTTCTTCCCGCCTCCACAATCTGGTCGTAGGTAGCTCCTTTGTCAATCTTCTTAAGCAGCTGCTCATCGCCCGTCTCCACGCCCAGATAGGCAATCTTAAGTCCGAGCTGGTGCAGCTCTTTGAGTTCGTCAACGCTTTTAATCAGCGCCGACTGGGGGGTGGCGTAGGTGCCGATGCGGTGTAGCTGGGGGAACTTCTGGTTCAGGTATTTGAGCACCTCCACCAATCGGCGCTGGGGACAGATTAGGGCGTCACCGTTTTCCAGAAAGACACGCCGCACGCTCCAGCTGTAGTGCCCGGCCACCTTGTCAATATCCTGCTTGATATCTTCCAGTGGCCTTATCCTGAACTTTATATCGGTATAGGTGCCGCAGAAAGCGCACCTGTTATGTGAGCAGCCGAAGGTCACCGGCAGCAGGAAGCTGTTGGCTTCACTGGGCGGCCTTACTATCACCTGTTCGTTATACATGCTGTCTTAAGTGGGCTCCTTCCCCGGCGCGGGGCTATCGTTTTCCCCCTCCAAAAAGGCCGAAGAACCTGTCTTGGTAGTCAGCGAAGACGCCCCAGCGGTCGAGCTCGTCCTTCAGCTCCCTGGGCTCGATGTCACCCTTGCCGGCCAGGTTAAAGAGCTTCTCAATCCTTATCCTGACATCGGCGGTGATACCCCTGGAATCTGTATCCAGAAGTCCCCGCCTACCCATCTGCGCCAGGTTATCGGGGAGTGAACTCCGGGTCATCTCGTAGATGAACTTCATCAGTGATACGTCCCAGAGCTCATCCTGCCCCCTGATGATGGAGGCCAGCGGGTCGCCCTGCTTATCGATTTCGCTATTTATCTTGTCCACCACCGCCAGCAGGTTATCCGAGATGATGTTAAGCTCCTTGGGCTCGTTCTTGTAGGTGTAAAACAGCCCCGGGGCGTTAGGCCCGTGGACTTTAATCAGGGTATCGAAGTATTTTCTGGCCTCCGGACTGAAGCCCTCCAGGTGGGATAGATAGTAGGGGGTTACAATCCTTGGCCTCTCGGCGATTACCCGGCCCTCCCTGACCACCGTCTCGGTGGCCGTCTCCACCAGCTCGGCGTAGGCGGGCTCGGTGACCAGGTAGTAGTAGATATTGGTAGTACCAAACGTGGCCAGACTGCGCTTGGGCGGCCTTAATATCTCGGTATGCTTGACGGCGTCTCTAATCCTTTCATCCTCACTGTCCATGGTTATTTCCTATTTTATCGCCGATAGCTCCTGCTTGTATTCGTTGAGCAGGCTGATGTACTGCGAATCAAGCTGGACCAGCAGCTTGCGCCACTCCTCTTGGAACTGCGGCTGTCTTTCTATATCTATGTTTAATCCCATCGCCGTGCCCAGCTGCTGCTGTAGCGCCTGTTGGACCCTGGCGCTAAACTCAGCCTTTAGCTGCTCGTAGGCCTGCCTTCTCTGCTGCTCGCCCTGCTCGGTATAGTGGCTGAAGATATTCCTTATCCGGCTGAAGATATTTTCCACGCCTATCTTGTCCTTCTTCAGTGTCTTCAGGCCCTCCATTGCCTTCCTGTTATTCTTCCGGGCGGAGTCGTTCCGGGGCAGGTTGATGTTTCTAACCAGTATCTCGCTGGCCCCCTCTTTAATGTAGCCGACCACCTTCTCGTCGTAGTTGCCCAGCTCGGTGACCAGGTTGATGTTTTGCTTGAGGTATCTGGCGGCCAGTTTTTCCCCTTCGGGGACGTATTTCCACCTCAGGCGCTCCTCGGCGGTCACTTCGCCAAGCTCGGCCACCTTTTCCATGGCTATCTCGCGGGCGCTCTTGATATGGTTACCTTCGTTCTCTACATCCATAATGCTACATCTATTATACCAATATTATACTAGATAGCGGTCAAAGCCTCAAAGTGCGTTTTTCTTCCCATACCCACCCGCCCAAAAGGTTTCACCTTTTAGAGAATTTCTAACCCCACCCCCAAGAGAAATTTAAAGAAGTATCACTTCTGTAGGGCGGGTTGGGTGGGAACGAAAACACCTTCTAGAAGCGGAGCGAGACCTTTTTCAGGGGTGATTTTTATTTACAAGGGTAGATGATATAATTTAATAGCCAGTAGCTATGACGAAAGACTTTGAAATCTTAGACCATACCGCCGATGTCGGCATTATCGCCTACGGGGCCGACCTGAAGCAGGCCTTCGCCAATGCGGCTAGGGCTCTCTTCAGCCTGATAACCGAGCTTGATGATGTGGAGGAGGTTCTGCATCAGAATATAGTTGTAAATGCCAGAGATATAGAGAGCCTGCTGGTGGCGTGGTTGAACGAGCTGGTTTACCGCTTTGACACCGAGGGTATTCTCTTCAAGCGATTTGAGATTATCCAGCTTGACGATACCCACCTTAAGGCCAGGGGCTACGGGGAAAAGGCAGACCGCTCAAGGCACAAGCTGAAGGTAGGGGTCAAGGCGGCCACCTATCACATGCTTAAGGTTGACAGGAATAACGGCTTTAGGGTTCAGGTGATATTTGATATCTAGGTGGGGTTAGAATGGCATCATCCTGGAGAGAGATAGTAAAAAAGATAGATGACTACCGCTGGGAGATACCGACCAGCTATAAGCCAGGCATGGCGGTGCCCGGTCT
>Ga0315548_1000631_pt1 | contig 32293 bp, 24 predicted proteins | sample SalMarSW160110MG_2_FD_202540 | JGI IMG/M metagenome (GOLD analysis project Ga0315548, IMG submission 202540) | Salt marsh sediment microbial communities from the Plum Island Ecosystem LTER, Massachusetts, United States - Salt Marsh Sediment SW1601-110 ... | reverse complement strand
GGCCATCATAATTTCGATGACTTCCGACACTCCTGCTGATAATGAGGTGTTTATATGGTCGGGCGGAATCAGCTTTTCCCTGAGGTGTTTTCTCATCACATCGGCCGAATCATTAGCCATAAAAGGTACCCGGCCCGTAACGAGATGATAGAACGTGGCCCCGAGGCCGTAGATGTCGGCCCGGCCGTCGATGTCAATCTTGCCCCGGATCTGTTCGGGTGCGATATAATAGGGAGTTCCATAAGCTTTGCCCTGCTCTGTTTGTGCGGCCTCAAGGTCTGTTGTTGCGCGGGCCAAACCCAGATCGGCGAGCTTGACCTCGCCGGCGGTATTTATCATTATGTTCTTGGGCTTGACATCACGGTGAATAAGACCTTTGGCATGTGCGTGAGCAAGTGCATGAGCGACCTGAATGATTATTTCAAGGGCTTCATCTTCACTAAAAATCTTTCCGGCTGATAAATCATCGTATAAGGTTTTGCCCTCAACATGTTCCATTACAAAATAGTGGTAACCACCAGCCTCGCCGACATCGATGGCCTGTACGATGTTTGGGTGATTCAAACTGCCGGCGGCCTGGCCTTCCTTGTAGAACCGCTGGACATATTCGGGATTTTCACTAAAACGCTTCGGCAAAACCTTTATTGCAACAGTGCGGTTCAAACTCAATTGGTTTGCTTTATAAACGATGGCCATCGCACCTGCACCGAGCTTGCCGAGTATCCTGTAGCCGGGAATCTGATGTGCGGCGGCCTTGCTTTCTTTTATGCCGACATGTAATCGCTCAGCCTGGGATTTGGTGATGTAGCCCAGCTCTATCATAAGGTCCTTGAGTATTACAGGATTTACTTTACGGCGGGTTTCCATCTCCTGAATAGAGCGACGCAGCTCATGGTCTGTGCACAAACCCTGGTCAAGTGCCATTTTGCCAAACAACGTATCGTAACTTGTTTCGTTCGTCATTAAGAACTCCGCCTACGGCGGATAAACCTGATAAAATCAAAGACCGAACAGCGAGGTGGCTACTTCCAGCTTTTATCTGCACCCGGCTCCGCAATAGGCTTCGCCAGGGGCAAGCATCCGATAATAAACCTTTAAGGCCTAATTATCAAGTTGTAAAGAGGTTGTCAAAAAAATTTATTATTTTTGTTAGAAAAACAGCGCCTTTCTATGTGAATAAAATCGGCCTTTTTGGGCAAGGAGTTTAGGGGTTTATATGCGTATTGCGTATCTCGCGAAGCGTATTTCGGACAAATTCGAAATTCGAATATCAAATGTTCTCCACAGGATGCCTTACGGCAAATAATGCGTGGATGAGTGAATGCGTTTGTTAGCGTAGAGCGTATAGCGTTTAGTATAGAGGGGCAAGTTTTGGGCCCTTCGACGGTTCGACTCTTTCGAGTCCTTCGATTGCACTCCCTTTGACACCTCGACGAAGCTCGGTACAGGCAAGCTCAGGACAAGTAACACAGATTAACACTGGTTTTAGCCACATACCCGCCTAAAACATGCGGGCACAAGAAGGACGCAGGGGCACAAATCAGGGATTTTTGGAAATGACTTGAAATTGTGGTGAGAAAGGGTTTTAATGGGATTACTCGATGCTGGATGCTCGATACCAGATACTCGATGTGGGAGTTAGAAAATGGGCTTGAAAGAATTTTTGGAGAAGACGAAAAACCGGCTGAAGGAAATCAAATTAAGCAGAGCAGTAGAACATCAGCCGGCCTTAGATAGTGAAGGTCTAATCAGCCAGGAACCTCAGCCGGCAGGTGATGAACAGCAGGCGGCCAAGGCACAAAGTAATCGGGTGTTAGTAACAACGGTTCAGCCAAAAGACAAGCTCGAGACACTTGAGAAATTACAGGCAGGTTTCGATAAGCTCATTGTGCAACTGCAGGGAATCAACGAGCATCTGAACCGTCAAGTGGCTCAACACGAAGATTTGATGGGCAGAATTGAACAATTACCCAAACTGCTCGAAAATTTTCCCGCTGTTGTTGAAAATCAAAAGCAGATAACCGAACAGCTCATCGAACAATTAAAATCAACAGCTGTTAAGAATCAGCAGTTTATAGATGCTGTTGAAAAGATGCCGACTGAGACGGCCAAGCAGACCGATGCCCTGGTTAATATCGACCATCAACTTGCGGCTGCCGCCGATACCGATGTACAAATTACTGAGAGCTTCAATAAGTTTAACCAAACCCTTGAAAAGCTGAACGACAGCACTGCTGGTCAAACCGACAGTGTTTTACAGATGAGCAAGACGTTTGCTACAAGCGACAGATACCTCAAATACATTGTCTCCAGGCAGAATAAGCGCTTTATATGGGTATTTGTAACTGCTGTAGTTGTGTGTGTGCTCGTAGTTTTAATACTGACGGGCATCATTATCTATCTAAGGCAGTAGCTCGTCGCTCGTCCAGTCCCTGATGGGGGCGGGGCTTGTCTCTTGTACCCCGTAGTTCGTGTGAGCTGGTGTTGGAACATTGGCGTCAGGTGGCTTATTAGGCGAAGCGTGTTCGACCGATTCTTCGCGGGTTTTCTTTTCAGCACTCTGCAAACACAAATCGATGGCCTGTTCTGTGGATTGCCGGCTGTCTTTGAAGGACACTATGCTGTGAACCAAATCGCACCACCAGCAGATATATGATATATTTGCCTGCTGAGATTGTATGTTCAAACCTATTTCGTTTGCAAACTTGTTTTGAGAAATCGGTGTAACACAGATTAAAAAAGCTGCGAAGCTCAAGAGCAAAAAACCAGCCAAGAAGCCCAGTAGACCTGCAAAAAGGATATTAAATATTTTTGGAAATGAGATGTTGTATGGGCCCGTAATAAATGTATAGGATATGCCAAACAAAATGAAGAAGGTCCCCGCTGCAAGAGTTATCAAAGTCAAGGCGTTACCGCACGATATATCACCGGCTGCCGGGACAAAATCAATAATTACCGGAGTCAGAAAAATAGCTACATAGATTGAGATTACGATATTGAACAACATCACCAATGTATCGTAAAAACCCAACTTAATGGCGAACCAGACAAAAAGTGCACCCACTAATATAGCAGTCCAAAATATCATAAAACTTATCCTACTACCCTTTTTAGTTCGTGCAGAGATGTTATTCCGGATATTACTTTTCTCAATGCTTCTTTCTTCAGGTTAGATTTATCTTTTCTGATGCCCTCAGTTTTCAATTCGGCTATCAATGCTTTATTGTTGGCGATATCAGCCTTTAATTGGTCGGTTACGACCAACAGGTCCAAAATTGCCGTTCTTCCCCAATAGCCGGTTCCAGCACAGTATTTACAGCCCACAGCTTCGCAGATATTTGAATAGTCTATACCTTTTGTCTGGAATTCCTGGATTAAGGCCGGAGTCAGCTGGGCCGGTTGCTTGCAGTGTTTGCAAAGCAGGCGCAGCAATCTCTGAGAAATTAGAAGACTTAGCCCCGATGACATCAAAAGAGATGATACGCCTAAATCCAGCAGCCTGACCAGCGCGGTTGCGTTGCTGTCGCAGTGTATAGTCGCCAGGACAAGATGACCTGTCTGGGCAGCTCGCAATGCAATCTCTGCGGTTTCTTCATCGCGTATTTCGCCCACGCATATCACATCAGGGTCCTGTCTTAAGATACTGCGTAAAGCTTTTGCAAAAGTGATGTCAGCTTTTGGATTAATTTCAATTTGACTGGCATGTGGCAGGACGGACTCAATCGGGTCTTCTACAGTGATGACATTGCGTGTAAAGCGGTCTATAAGATTCAGCGTTGCATACATTGTTGTTGTCTTGCCGCTGCCGGTGGGCCCACAGACCAGCACCATTCCACTTGGTTTGTTTATTGCACTTTTGATAGTTGAATACTGCTGATTTGTCAATCCGACGTCTGACAGTTTAAACGTGCCGGCATTTTGGTTCAGTATTCTTATCGACAACTTTTCGCCGTTAACGACACCGGCACTTGCGACCCGAAATGAAGTGATTGTCTCAGCTCTTTTTGCAATAAAGGCACCATCCTGAGGTCTTCTTTTTTCGGAGATATCCATACTTGAAACAGCTTTTATACTATTAACAACGGCTCTGGAGGTATCCGCCTTGAGTTTTTTTACGGTTCTAAGTACACCGTCTATTCGCAGCCTAATCGTGTATGCAGACTCGTCTTTCGGGTCGATAAGAATGTCACTTGCCCTCTGGTCAAGAGCGTCTGAGATAATTTTTTCGGTCAGGCCAAGAATATGGCTGTCCTGTCGCTTAGCACCACCGTGTCCGTATATTTCTTTAAGCTCGTTGCCGGATGAATCAAGCAGTTTTATAGCCGAATCGTCTTTGGCAGACCTGGTTCGCCGAAAGCGTATATTGGCGATTAAATTTACTACCTGTTGTTTTATGAGCACAAATATATTGTCACCACTTACGGAGGATTTTTTTGCTGAATCTACTATGAACAGAACAAGTAAAAGCAGCGGTCCCGTGAAAAGAGTGAGGACATAGGCAATTGATTTGTATTTTTTTGGCACTAAGGGGCTGAACTGAGTGAGCTGGACAAAATACAGGCAAAGATATACCCACGCCACGAGCAAGATAAGTTTAACAGGATTAAAAGGCAGTGTCCATATAGAGGAGACCGGATTGATACTTGCCGACCCGCCGTGTCTGCGACAAGTCGCGACAAGCAACAGGTACGATGAACTTGAGTGGAAACTTGGTATAAATTCGAATATTTGCATAAATTTTCTTCCACGGCAAATTCTGAAGATAAAGCTCTCGTACAGGTGCACTGGTAAGGTAACATATATTGCCGGCATTTGCAAGCTAAAAACGCTTTAGAATTTCTTCCGCCTTCGTTAAAACTACGGCGGACAAGCGATGCTCGATGAGTAAGAAACCCTCCGACGCTCTTTGAGCTATGGAGGGCAGGCAGATGACGGATGGCAGAAGTCAGAATTGAGAATTTTGAGATAGTTTCTTAAAGGTCTTCAAAGTCGGTGAGGTCGGAGTCGGATTCATCAAGTTTCAGCTCACCAAAACTGTCCTCATCTGCTGCAATGTCTGGCTCTGTTTTTTCTTTCCGAGGCGATTTTTGCGTGGGTTGCTGCGGTGGAACAATCTCTTCAGGTTGTCCGTTAATCTGTAGTAAGAATGTTAGAGGACCTATTTTGAGGTAGTCGCCTGCTTTAGCCGTTGCATTATCTATGCGCTTACCATTAAGGTAAGTGCCATTACGTGAGCTGAGGTCACGAATTTTAAGAGCATCTGAGTTAAAATTCAGCTGACAGTGCTTCCTGGAAACAGACATAAGGGGGATGCATAAATCGCAATCCTGACGACGGCCAATTACCGTAGCAGAACTCGGCAAAGAGAAGGTCTTCTGCGAGCCGTTTTTCCTGAATAGAACCAGAATTACGTTCATTTGGTTCGGCCTTGCTTACCACTAATTAGTGTGCTCTTTATCAACCCAAGTATCACCACATCCATAGTTATTATACCAAAAAGAGCCATCAATGACAACAAAAATCCTGTGAGAAGGTAATGTTGACCCCGTTAGATAAGTTTCTACCCCGTTAGATAAGTTTCTATCTAATGGGGTCTATCTAACGGGGTTGACAAGGCAGGCTCATTGTGATAGATTTGTATAACCTTTTGCTGATTCAAAAGTTATAAGATTTAAGGTGATTCGGTGTGCAGCTGTGTTGTGTAGTATAGTTTTCCGGCTATGTGGTACAAGCTGGCAGGTGTTTAGCCGAAAAGCTCGACACTTGACAATCTGACCCGGATTGATATATTTTGTGTGTAATTATGAGGGATTTACGTACTGGATAAATCTATGGCAAAAGTGACACTGCCAGACGGCAGCATATTAGAGGTTGCCGACGGCACAACGGTAAAAGAAATATCTGAACAAATTGGTGAGGGGCTGGCGAGGGCAGCCGTAGCTGCGAAAGTAAATGGGCAATTGATAGATTTATCCACAACTATCAACGGCGACTCAGCCGTTCAAATCATCACGGCTAAAGATGAACAATGCCTTAAAGTAATGCGGCATAGCTGCGCGCACGTAATGGCTGAGGCGATATGCAGTATTTGGCCGGATGCAAAACTAGTTTATGGCCCAACCGTTGAAGATGGATTTTACTATGATATCGACCTTGATGAACCGATTCGGCCGAGCGATTTCGAACGCATAGAAGAAAAGATGCGAGAAATTGTTGCGGCCGATAAGCCATTTATTCGCAAGGAGATGTCCAGGGCTGATGCGCTTGCAAAGTTATCCGGCGACAAGTATAAAACCGACAACATTAAGCATGCTGACAGTGAAATCATTAGTTTTTATTTGCACGGAGATGGTTTCGAGGATTTATGCCGCGGGCCGCACGTACCAAGCACCGGTAAGGTTGGTAGCTTTAAGATTATGTCTGTGGCCGGTGCTTACTGGCACGGCGACCCAACACAAAAAATGCTCCAGCGAGTTTACGGGACAGCTTGGCCAAGTAAAAAAGAGCTGGACGATTACTTGAAAGGGTTGGAAGAGGCAAAAAGACGTGACCACCGTGTACTGGGCAGGCAACTTGATTTGTTTAGTTTCAATAAAGCCGGGCCAGGATTTGCGTTTATTCACCCCAAAGGAATGATTATCTGGAAGACAGTTGTGGATTACTGGCGCGGTGTGCATAATAAATATAACTATGAGGAAATCCAGACGCCTATTATTCTCAACGAAGAGCTCTGGCACAAGAGCGGCCATTGGGACAATTACAAAGAGAATATGTACTTCACGGAGTTCGATAACGCAAGCTATGCGATAAAGCCGATGAATTGCCCGGGCGGTTGTCTGATTTATAAAAGCCGGCAGCATTCATATCGCGAATTTCCGATGCGCATTGCCGAGCTTGGTCTGGTGCATCGACACGAGGCCAGTGGTGTTATGCACGGGCTTTTCAGGGTAAGGCAGTTCACCCAGGATGATGCCCATATTTTCTGCACGCCAGAGCAGATAGAGTCTGAGATAGTAGGTGTTATCGAGCTTACGTTTGAGATATATCGGGCTTTTGGATTTAAGGATTTCCATATTGAGCTTTCGACGAAGCCGGAAAAACATATCGGCTCAGATGAGATTTGGGATATTGCAACAAATGCTCTCAAGGACGCCCTGAAGCACAAGGAGATTGAATACAAGATTAACGAAGGAGACGGCGCATTTTACGGGCCGAAGATAGATTTTCATATAAAAGACTGCCTGAAACGGTCGTGGCAGTTGGGTACGATTCAGCTGGATTTTTCCATGCCGGAGCGTTTCGGGCTTGTATATACCGACAAGGACAATACCGAAAAAACGCCGGTTATGATTCACAGGGCGGTTTTGGGCTCATTTGAGCGGTTTATCGGTATTCTTATAGAACATTACGGCGGGAATTTGCCTCTGTGGCTTTCACCGGAGCAGGTGAGAGTTTTAGCAATAAGTGAGAAAAGTAACGATTATGCGGGGCTCGTTCAGGACAAGCTAAAAGATGCTCAATTACGCTGCAGCTGTGATTGTTCGGACGAGAAAATAAATGCCAAGATAGCCAAGGCTCATGGCGAAAAGCTTCCTTTTATGTTAGTAGTAGGCCCTAAAGAGGCGCAGTCCAGTACGGTCAATGTAAGAATCCGCGCTGTTAGGGGAAACAAGACCGTTGGAATTGATGAGTTTTTGAAAATGGCAAAACGCAAAATTGCCGATAAGGATTTAGATTTGGATTTTTAGAGGTTTGGTAAGCGGTAACCGGTAACGATTTAACCGTGTGTAATCAATTTAGAAAGGTAAGGTGATGTACAATCAGTAAATTAGGTTTAAGGATAAATGGAGGGATAAGGGCCGAGACAATTCGGCTGATTGACGAATCAAATAATCAAGCGGGGATAGTAAACAGAGTTGAGGCACTTGAGAGGGCACGAGGGAATGGCTTAGACCTTGTGGAAGTTGCTCCGATGAGCGACCCACCGGTCTGCCGGATAATGGACTATGGCAAATGGCTGTATCAGCAAAAGAGAAAGACTCGCGATGCTCATAAGAAAAGCCACCGTCATACTACAACCCTGAAGGAAATCAGGCTCAGGCCTGAAACCAACAAGCACGATTTGGATATCAAGGTCGGCCATGCGCGTGAGTTTCTGGAAAAGGGCCACAAAGTACAATTCACATTGTTCTTCCGCGGCCGGCAAGTGCTGCATAGAGAGCGGGGTTTTCAGATGCTTGATCGGATTATCGAGGCTTTGGAAGATTTGGCAAAGGTCGAGCGGCCGAGCAAAATGTCCGGAAGGCGTATGACACTGCTGCTTGTATCCAGATAGCTCTCTGTTGACTCGTGCTACATTTCATCCTTCGTAGTTCGTCCTTCGCAGCGGCGCTGTTGCGGAGAATGGAAGTGAATCTTCCAGCCTTCGTAGCCGTTCTCGCCTTTGCGTAGCCGCTCTCGTACTTCGCAGCGAGGCGCTGCTTCGCAGAGTAGTATCGGCGAAGCGAGGTCGGCGGAGTAGGCACTTCGCAAAGTAGCATGTGTTATTTTCCCCCCGCACCAGTTGATGTTTGCTGTGGATATTGCGTACTGCGATGAGTTCGGCCAGCCGAATCCGCTTCGCTTATTGCCTCCGACAAATACATATCACTATTGCCCTTAAGCCGCGGGCTTGATGAAATCCCAAGCACTTTTATACTCATACAGTCCTCTCATTCACTAACAGCTAAAATCAATAATAAAAGATTCACACAAGAACAAATGTAGCCGCATGGGCAAAAGCGAATTGAAGATAGACGCTGATTGTGGTAAAAGGGGGCATAGATTGCTTCGCTCCTTCGACTTGGTTCGACTGTGCTCACCACGAGTCGCTCAGGACAGGTACGCTCGCAATGACGTTTTGATAGATGCTTTTAGGAATAGTTCCTATGGCGGTTCAGTTTATTCTTGGCAGAAGCGGGACAGGAAAGACCAGCTATTGCGTAAAAGCAATTGTCAATGCCCTGCAGAAGCCAACTGACAACCAACGTCTTATTCTGCTGGTTCCGGAACAGGCCACATATCAGGCCGAGCGTGCGATTCTGGCTGATAAAAAAATATCCGGCTACAACAAACTACACGTCCTTTCATTTGACCGTCTGCAATTCTGGCTGTTGGGTAAAAATACAGCCTGGCCCGCCATTTCGCGCATCGGCCAACAAATAGTAATCCACAGAATATTGCGAGACAATAAAAGCAAATTAAAAATCTTTGGCTTATCTGCAAGCTGGCCAGGGCTGGCTCAGCAAATGGCGCGAACTATCTCCGAGCTGCACCAGTACGCAAAAACGCCGGACGATATTGAACAGTTCCTGAGCAAACTGCAAAAAGACGAGCGTAATAGTTTAGCTGCTCTGAAATTCACCGATATTGGCCTGATTTTCAGAGAATATCTGAAATTTATCGAGGGCAATTTTCTCGACGCAGATGTTCAGCTAACGCAGGCCTGCCGAGAGGTAGCAAACTCAGACTTCGTTAGAGGTGCAAAGCTGTGGGTTGATGGCTTTGCCAGCTTTACTACCAGCGAACTTGCAATTCTTACGGAGCTTCTGAAGGCGGCAGAGGAGACGCAGATTGCACTATGTTTAGACCCGACAGAGATTAATCTGGTGGAACCTGATGCTCAAAGCATCGACCCAACCAGCTTATTTAATCCGACACAACGCACATACGCTGAACTTATCGACAATATCAAGAAATGCAAACTGCGATTAGTAAAACCGATAATCCTTGATAAGACAGTAAGATTCTCGTGCAGCCGAGAGCTTACTCATATCGAGCAAAACATATTCAAAACACAAAAAGAAAAGATTCCGGCTGAAAATAACATGCGCATCATATCAGCACCAAATGCACGGGCTGAGGCTCAATTTGTCGCAAAGCAGATATTGCGATTGGTAAAGGAAAGAAGTTATCGATATCGTGACATTGCAGTTATTGCATCGGATATCGACAGCTACGAACACTACATAAGAGCTTACTTTGAAGATTATCGTGTTCCATTTTTCATCGATAAGCGAAAACCGTTGAATCAGCACCCAATCGTGCAGCTTATTTGTTCAGCTTTGCAGGTAATCACCGGCGGTTTTTCGCACAGTGATATTTTTGCTTATCTTAAGACCGGCTTAGTACCAATCGAGCGGAGTGACATAGACCTGCTGGAGAATTACTGCCTTGCTTATGGAATAACAGGTGATGACTGGCAAAGTAATGACGAATGGCGTTTTGCTGCTGATGACGATAAAGACTTCGACGAAAACCAGATAAACCGGATTCGACAAAAGGCCGTAAGTAGCTTACTTAAACTTCGAGAGCTGCTTTGCCCGCCGGACGAGCCTTCAAAGAAAATCACCGCTGAGGATTTTACACGTGCTGTTGATGCTTTTTTAGATGATTTGCAGATTCGCGAGACACTTGCAAGCCGTATCGATGAGGCGACAGAACGAAAAGATTATTCTGCGATAGATGAGCATCGTCAATTTTACGATAAGCTTATAAATATATTTGACGAGCTTGCCGAGGTCTTTACCGGACAGCAGCTGACCTGCCAGGATTATCAGGCGATTATAAGCTCCGCTTTTTCACAGCTGACGCTGGCTTTTATTCCGCCGACTCTGGACCAGGTCCTGGTTGGTTCGATTGAGCGGAGCCGACATCCTGACCTGAAAGCCGTTTTTTTAATCGGCGCCACACAGAGGCAGTTTCCTGTGCCGGTCAGCTTCGATAAAATATTATCCGAAGAAGACCGCAGAACCGCGGAGTCGGCAAACTTTCCATTGGCGCCGGCTGCAAGCGGCGCCCTTGCCGAGCGTCAGTATTTGGCTTATATATCATTTACGCGCCCATCGGAATTTTTAGGTGTTACATATCCCGTCATTGATGATAAAGGCAGCGCCGTTGTGCGCTCACAATTTATAGATGAACTGCAATCGCTGTTTGAAAATCTTAGCGAGGAATCAATTGCTACAGAGCAGGCTGATATCGGGCAGGTCCAAAGTGAAACAGAACTTGCAAACTTACTTTGCAGCCGGCTTGGAAGAGACAACTTACTGCCACAAGCCAGTGACAACGAGCAGCTTGGCGCACTATTAGGCGATATTAGTTCAGATGAGCAACTTGCGGAGCTTGGCTCGAATGTTTTCTATGCGATAAATTATGATAATTGTGCACAGTTGGATAAAGGCGTACTTAAGGAGCTTCTCGGTGAGCAGCTCAGAAGCTCTGCGACGAGGCTGAGCACCTTCGCCGCCTGTCCATATCAGTATTTCGCCCGATATATATTGGAACTAAAAGAACGAGAGGAATTTAAGTTCGAGCCGTTAGACCTCGGCAATTTTTACCATCGTGTTTTAGATGCCTTGTTGAAGAGACTCAATGCAGAGAAAAAAGACTTCCGAACAATTCAAGATGGAGAGCTATTAAGGTTTCTAAGAGACGAAATTTCAAAGCTCGTCCAGACAGATTCATTTATATCGCACTTTTCGTGTCACAGTCCTCACAACGCATTTATAATCGCCTCTGCCAGCGAAACGCTTGAGGATTGCGTTCTGGCTATTGCACAGATGGTACGTACGGGGAGTTTTCAGCCGACATTGTCGGAAGTCTGCTTCGGCCAGGTAAAAGACACATCAAAGACGCTTGGTGAGTATATCCTTACTATCTCAGATAAACGTCAATTGTTTTTGGATGGCAAAATCGACCGGCTGGATATTGCTGATATTGACGGCAGAAAAGTTGCGATTGTTTTCGATTATAAGCGTAAGGCAACATCATTTAGCTGGTCGAAACTTCACTATGGTTTGGGTATGCAGCTGCCAATATACCTGCTGGCGGTTTTAAATTCAGAGAAATCAAAAGTCAAAGAAGCCGCAGGAGCATTTTACGTTCCGGTTGAAGTGCCAACTAAACAAGGAGTATTGGACGAACGAGCCGAAAAAACTGAAAGCTTCGGTTATAAAGCAAAAGGTATTTTCAACGGCAACTTCGCACGACATCTGGATAAAGATGCCTTGAAGGACAGCAAATTTTATAATTTTTATGTTACAAAAGACGGCGAACCATACGGCAGTTATGAAAACAGGGGGGTATTAAAACCAGATGATTTTGAGAAGGTTCTCAAATTTACCGAGGGAAAAATAATTCAGTTAGCTGATGAAATCCTCTCCGGTAAAATAGATGTTCACCCATATCAAGTCAGTGGTGAATCTGCTTGTAAATATTGCAAATATAAGCCGGTTTGCAGATTCGACTGGCAGATAAATGATTACAACTTCTTAGAGTCGCTGAATAAAGGTCAGGCACTTAACGAGATGGGGGCGGTTGATGACTGAGAAGAAGATAAAGTGGACGGAGCAGCAGAAGCGGGCGATTGTTACTCGCGGCAGCGACGTTTTGGTAACCGCATCAGCGGGAACCGGCAAAACGGCGGTTCTGTCGGGCAGATGTGTCGATATCGTCTCCGACAAATCAATATGTCCCGATGTCTGGAGCATACTCGTAGTAACATTTACCGACATGGCTGCTGAGCAGATGCGCAGCCGAATCGCCGAGCAACTACAAACCGCATTTGAGCAAAACGGCGACCCACATATTCGCTATCAGCTTATGCTGCTTCAAGGTGCTGATATCAGTACGATACATTCGTTCTGCAAACGGCTTATTACCGAGTATTTCTACGAGCTCGGCCTTGACCCGACTTTTCGCGTTATCGACGGCGACGAACAAAAGCTACTCAAAGCTGAAGCCCTTGAAAAAACTATCGACTGGGCCTGGGAGCAGAGCAATTTAAGGGGGGCCCTTGAACAGCTCTTTTACCGCAGAGACCTTCGCACAAATGACGGTTTTCTCTCGAGGATAATAGAGCTTAGCGATTTTCTGGACGGCGTAGTTTCACGTCAAAACTGGTACGAGCGAGCGGTTGTACTTGCCGAAGCAACTGAGCCCTATACCAGTGACTTAGGTAAAAAGCAAAAACAAGTTATCACTGAGAAATTACAGCAAATTCTCAGCCGGCTCCAGCACGCCCAAAACGTATATAAAAATGAGGGTGGCGACTCCGCCACACACACGGCGGATAAAGGCAGCTGGGCTGAAAAGTTAGAAGATAAACATATAAGGCCTGTTCAGCAATGTCTCGAATACTTGAAAGCCGGCGACTGGGATAGATGCGCCGATGTGATTAGAAATTTTTCCAAACCTGCCACATATAAACCCAAAGACTTACAGGAACCCATAGTTGAACTCATCCAGAGTACGGCAAAAAAGGCGATAGAAGAATTCAAAAAGCTTTCACAATTTGCAATAGTGAATCCCGATTATCTTGATAGGCTCAGCGGTTCTGCCAGCTTGCAGACGAAGGTGTTGGTTGAGCTTGTTAAGAAATTTGACCAGCTCTACAGTCAGGCAAAACGTGTAGTCAACTGCATGGATTTCGCCGACCTTGAACATTATGCGTTACAGCTTTTGGCAAAAGATATTGATGCCGAAGATGAACTATTACCATCAGAAACGGCTCTTGCGCTTCGTCGCAAATACAAATACATATTTGTCGATGAATATCAGGATATAAACCCGGTTCAGCAGGCCATAATTAAGATGGTTAGCTGCGAAGGGAACGTCTTTGTTGTCGGTGATGTCAAGCAGAGTATCTATGCCTGGCGCGGAGCTGAGCCGAAAATTTTCATAAAAGACCTTAAATCAGCTTCTATCGACCCTAAAAATGCGCCTGAGGGTTTGCGAGTCGACCTCAACGCTAATTTCCGTTCGGCGAAGGGTATTCTTGATTTTGTTAATAAGATATTCGGCCGCATAATGACCGCTTCTTTTGGAGATGTCGATTACGATGAGTCGGCTCATTTGAGACCGGCAGAAGCCGCAGAGCGTCAGTCACGGGGTCCGGGTAACGTAGTGGAGTTTCACATACTCGATGAAAAAAGCATCGGTAGCAACGCTGAGAAGCAGCAGGGCGGCTCCGGAGTAAGCGTCATCAGCTCCCGCCAGCGTCAGGCAGCGATGATTGCCCAACGCATCAGGGAAATGGTTGGAGCGGATACCGGCAAAGCAGAGTTTCAAATATATGATAAACAAAAGCAATGCCTGCGAGACGTCCAATACCGTGACATTGTGATATTGATGCGTTCGCTTGCCAAAAAGGCCAACGAATACGTCGAGGTGCTGCAATTAGCAGGTGTGCCTGTCAGCTGTCAGGCCACAGCGGGGTATTTCGAGGCAACTGAAATCACCGATTGTCTATGCCTGCTGAAAGTTCTGGATAATCCTCAGCGTGATATCGAATTGGCCGCTTTATTGCGAAGCCCTTTTTTTAAAATCAGTGACTCTGAACTGGCCAAAATAAAACTACATAGCGCTGCAAACGAACATAGCGGAAACTTCTATAACTGCGTGGTCAAATACTGTGAGAGTGGTCCGGATGTAAAACTTGCCGGCAGGTTAAGGGGAGTAATTACGCAGATTGAAGATTGGCGCACCGAAGCACGGCAGGGAAAGCTTGCAGATTTAATTTGGCAAATCTATCGCCAGACCGGCTTTCTGTCGTTTGTTTCCGCACTACCGAACGGCCAGGCACGCAGAGCAAATCTTCTTAAACTGCACGACAGGGCGATTCAGTTTGAGGGTTTTGCCACGAGTGTCGGCGTACCTTCACTGACTCGTTTCGTCGAATTTGTTGAAAAACTTCAGCAAACCGGCCAGGACTGGTCACCAGCCGAGCCGCCGGAATCAGCAGGCAACGCCGTTCGCATTATAAGCATCCACAAAAGTAAGGGTCTGGAATTTCCAGTTGTCTTTTTGGCTGAGCTTCAAAGCAGATTTAATAAGGAAGATATTTATGCAGACTGCCTTGCCGATGCCGATTACACACTCGGCCTGCAAGTCATCGACCGCCAATCGAACAGTAAACTCCGTTCGCTCGCATACGAGGTTATCGCAGAAGAAAAACTTTCGACGGCATTAGCCGAAGAAATGCGAATCCTTTATGTCGCAGCAACACGGGCCAGAGAGCGGCTTATTTTAACCGCTTCACAGAAATATACCGATTGCAGCAAAGTCATCTCAAAAGGATTATTTTTCGGCGGCGAGCCTGTCCCCACCTGGATGCTTGTCGATTGCCAAAGTCCTCTGGAATGGATTCTCTACGGCCTTTCCGACCAGAAGGCCCTGCACAATGCCTTTGAGACTCACCTTACAGGTCAGGCAATCGATAATAAATTATTTAGTTTGAAAGTGTACCGGCGGGCTGAGCTTGAACAACTCTCCGAGTATGTCCAAAACTTAAGAAACAGTAAATTAAATCGGCCTGTTTCTGCTGTAAAAAGGTCGCGCACAAAGCGAAAAGAATCAAAATTGCTTTCGCAGATAAAGAAGTCCTTAAGCTGGCGGTACAAGCACAGCGATGCGATGGTTTTGCCTGCCAAACAATCAGTAACACAGCTGACTCATCGCAACGATGAATATGTGAAATTCGATTATTCGAGGGTGCTGGAACGAAAACCAAGGGCTGTTATAACCGCAGAAGCCAGCTTAATTGAACCGCAAGGCCGACTAATCGGGATAGCCACCCACCTTGTAATTTCCCAGCTTGACCTAACTAAGCCCATAACCAGAGAAGCAATTGAAGAAACAAAAGAAAAACTTTTAGCCAACGGTGCTATCACCGGAGATATTGCTGGGCATATCAACACACAATCAATAATTGCATTTTTTGAGAGTGATTTAGGCAAAACGGCTTTTAACGTCTGGCCGAATGTCCATCGCGAGTGGCCGTTCACCTTTGCCCTTGCTGGTTCTGAGCTCAATGCTGCGAGCGACGAAACAATTGTAGTTCAAGGGATAATTGATATGTTAATTCAAACATCAGGGGGATTAATTGTTATAGACTTCAAAACCGATGATGTCAGTACTGAGCAGGTTTCTCAGCGTGCCGAACTTTATCGCCGGCAGTTGGAGCTTTACGCCAGAGCCGCTTCAGCTATTCTCAAACACAAAATCCTCTCTAAATGGCTGTATTTTCTGACTATTTCTCACCCAGTTGAAATCAGATAAATTTACGCCTTGCCACACAAAATTATGCTTGTATAATAACCCGTTCGCAAAATTCGATAAATAGCAAGATTTTAATGGAGATTTTATAAAATGGCTAATGCACCAAGAGCAAATGCAGTAGTTGGGCAGTCAGGCGGGCCTACAGCGGTAATAAATGCTTCTTTAGTCGGCGTAATCGAAGAGGCAAATAAGCACCCGGAAATCGAAAATGTGTATGGAGCCCTTCACGCCGTAGTTGGCATGGCCGAAGACCGATTTATTGATTTGACAAAGCTCTCAGCTGATATGCTGGAAAAAGTAGCTGCTTCACCGTGTTCTGCGCTCGGCTCCAGCAGGGATAAGCCCGATAGGCAGTATTGCCGGAAAATCCTCGAAGTCTTTAAAAAACGTAATATCAGATACTTTTTCTATATCGGCGGTAACGACTCGGCCAATACCGCTCACATCCTCAACACGGTAGCCGATGAAGTTGACTTTGATATACGGGCGTTTCACATTCCCAAGACAGTGGATAATGATTTGCTGGTTACCGACCATTGTCCGGGCTACGGAAGCGCTGCAAAGTTCGAGGCCTGTGCGCTGATGGGCGACGATTTAGACAACCGTACCTTGCCGGGAGTAAAAATCGACGTGATTATGGGCAGGCATGCCGGTTTTTTGGCCGCCGCTACCGCATTAGGAAAGCAGCGAGACGATGACGGTCCACATCTGGTATATTTTCCTGAAAGAGGCGTTTCAATGGACAAATTCCTTAGCGATATCGAAGGTGTTTACAAAAGAATAGGCCGATGCGTCATTGCGGTCAGCGAGGGAATCTGCGATGCTGACGGTGTTACGTGGGCAAAAAAACTGGCTGAGGGGGTAGAAACCGACGCCCATGGCAATATACAGCTATCCGGTACAGGTGCTCTGGCGGACTTTTTAGCCGCTCAGGTAAAAGCCACGCTAAAAGTCAAACGAGTCCGGGCTGATACCTTCGGCTATTTGCAGAGGAGCTTTGCCGGCCTGCAATCAGAAGTAGATTTGCGTGAAGCACGATGGTGCGGACGCCATGCGGTTCAGTATGCTATGAAAGAAGACAACGGCTCAGTTGCGATAAAACGGCTGGGCAATGGTGAGGATTACAAGGTGGAATTATTCCGCACAGAGTTAAAAAATGTGGCTGAGAAAACAAAATCTATGCCGGATGAATTTATTAACGCTGAAGGTAATGGTGTGACCGGCGCTTTTATTGAATATGCAATGCCTTTGGTAGGCGGCCTGCCAAGAACAGAATATCTTGAAAACCGTCCGACATTATAATTTTTAAAATGCAGGCGTTAGCTTCAAAAGTTTAAGCCTTATCCACTTTTTGTCCACAAAATGGCATAATCAATGCCTTTATTTAATACAAAACGCTCCTGTGGGTGACCTGCCAAGAACAGAGCGTCTGATAAATCATCCCAGAATATAATTTTCCAAATTGTAGATTTTCTAACAAGGTAAAATTGCCGATAAAGAGATGGCAGGAGCCATGTTAGCAAAAATATCATACTATTTGCCTATATTATGTTTAGTAATTCTTGCAAATGGATGTAATGTCCATGCCCCAAGAACTCGCTGGGGCACTTTACCCACTCCGCCACCGGGGCCAAGATTTTGTGAACCGGAAGAGCTTGGTAATCATTCTTATGGCCAAAATCCTTTTGAAAAGAACGGCATCGTGTATACTTGTAAAGCCGGCCATATAGATATTACTCACGTAAGGTGTGGAGCCGACCATACAAGATATCTTACAAATAAAACCTTCAAAGCTTTAATGAGAAAAGACGAGGGATTTACATTTAGTGTGTCATTGGAGCTTTCAGAGCATAGGGTTAAGTTTGGTTATCCTGAATACTGGGATAAATTATCCCACAGAGAGAAAGAAATAATTGCAGGAAGAATTGCATTTGAAGTTGGTCCATGTTTAGCATTTAACGCAACAATATGGCATGAAATTCTTACATGGTTTGGTGTCCACTTTATCGGAGTTGAGCAAGAGTTTAACTCATCGTTTTCATGGGAGGATATATATTCGAATCTTCTGGGTACGAAACTTGGCGTTGAGGCCCTAAGAGATACCAAACACACATATAACAAAGCGATGACATTGGCTATTAACCGCAAACTTAAAGAGATGGGTGTCCAACCAAGAAGTACCGCAATACAAGCAGCTGAAAAGATGAGAGGAAAATGGTACACAGGTTTTTTGCTTGTCGATATGTTAAGAAGAAATATGGATATTGGTTTAGATGATGGTTACGTTACGCCAGTTATTGTTCCGGGTATTTGTTATGGCGCAAAACCCGAACCGCTTGCTGTTCCTACTATAAATACCCTGGCAAAATACGGTTTTTCGATGGAACATGAAATATATCCACATGAGTGGGAAAGAGACAAGATTTTGAGAACTATTTATCCGGATGGAAATGCTGAAAAGGTTAAACCAGATAAGCATTTTGCCAGACTTATGTATCACATCAAAAGACAAGCAGTAGAAGAATACAATTATATTGTCAATTAGACAAGATTATGACTTTGTAGTAAATACAACGACGTAGGTAGTTAACTTTAACAGTCAAATGAATAATTTCTTTAGAACGTCAATCAAATAATGCTTCTACAAACTTGTCGGGGTCAAAGTCTGCAATATCTTCCGGTTTTTCACCCAGGCCGACAAACTTCACTGGAATATCAAGCTGGTCCTTAATGGCAATAATGATTCCGCCGCGTGCTGTTCCGTCGAGCTTCGCCAGAAATATGCCTGTAACGTTAATTGCCTCGGTGAACAATTTTGCCTGGGCAATTGCATTCTGGCCGGTAGTGGCATCGAGGACCAGCAGTACCTCATTTGGGGCACCTGGGATTTTACGGGCCACTACATCCCGAATTTTAGTCAGCTGCATCATCAAGTCCTTTTTTGTATGCAGGCGCCCGGCTGTATCGAGGATAAGAATATCCGCTGCCCTTGCGACGGCAGCTTCACAAGCATCGAAGGCGACCGCTGCCGGGTCGCTTGCTGATTTATGCTTGATAATCTGGACGCCTATCCGCTCGGCCCAGATGCTTAACTGCTCCACCGCTGCAGCTCGGAAGGTATCGCAGGCAGCGACAATAACGTTTTTATTGTTCCGGCTAAATACATATCCGAGTTTGGCTATGCTTGTTGTCTTGCCGGTACCGTTAACGCCGGCAACCAGAACGACGGTCGGGCCGGACTCGGCAAGACGTAGTTGCCTGTCATGTTCGGGCCAATAGCTTTTAAGGTGTTCCTTGAGAAACGGCTTTATTTCATCGGTTGTGGCGATTTGCCTGCTGCGATAAGCTTGACGCAGCTCAGATATGAGCTTGTCCGTCGTTTCTACGCCGATATCATCACTTATGAGCGTCTCTTGGAGCTCGTCGAGCAAATTTTCATCGATATTTCTGTTCAGAGTCAATACCGACGAGAGCGAGGTGCTGATTTTAGCCCGTGTTTTGCCCAGTCGGTCTTTAAGATACCCAGCCGTTTTTGTAAAAATGCCCATAGATACAGTTATAATAATAAAGCTTTTCTGACTCTGTCAGAGATTACCCCTTATATAATGGTTCTGACATTATGATGGTATCGTGATTTTAAGAAATTTCAAGTCCAGCCAAGATTTTTAATTTCCCCCGCCTTTAAGCTTAACCCGAGAAAATCTAACTTTTTTTGTTTTTTTGCCAAGATTAGGAGAAATTTTTTTTGACAGCCTAAACAAATTCGATTAGATTTTAACATTGTCCCAACCAGTGGAGCTGAGGCTCACATCTGATTGGTATGGGATATTGGCTGGAAAACTTGACAGGAATGTGTTTCCGATGAGCAGTTACTTTTTGTATCGAGCGCGGACTCACAAAGGATGGTGGCTCTGTGGCCCAGGATGTTGACGCCATTTTTGCTGATATACTTGAACGTGTAAAATCACTTGACCCTGCCAACGCTCGTGCCTGGTTCAATGAGCTGACAGTTTTGCACTTCAATAGTGGTTCGCTCGAAATCGGCTGTCCGGACGAGGCGACAGCCCATTTCTTGCGCGACGATTGCAAAAACAGTTTTACCCGTGCCGCTCAACAGATGACCGGTCATCTTGTTACCGTAGATTTCAAATTAGATACCAGGGAAAAACCGGCCCGAGCTGCGGGACCTCGTCTGCCTGAGCTTAAACTTCATCCTGATTATACCTTCGATAATTTCGTAGTAGGGCCGAGCAACCGCCTTGCTCATGCAAGCTGTGTTGCGATAAGCCAGTCGCCCGGCAATACCTACAATCCACTTTTTCTCTACGGCAGTGTCGGCTTAGGCAAAACCCACCTTCTGCACGCTGTTTGTTTCGAAACCAGAAAGAAGTTCGATAGGGCGGTCATTCAATTCTTAAGCTGTGAGGATTTCGTCAATCGCTTTATCAGAGCAATCGAGCAGGGAAAGCTGGCCGGCTTCCAAAGCCAGTTCCGCACCGTCGATGCCCTTGTTATCGATGACATTCAATTCCTGCGGGAGCGTGAGCAAAGCCAGGAAGAATTCTTCCACACTTTTAATGCACTTTATAATAGCGGCAAACAAATTATTCTCAGTGCTGATAGCCCGCCCGGCAAGCTATCTTCTTTCGAAGAGCGCCTTATAAGCAGATTCAACTGGGGCCTTGTTGCAAGGATAGACCCGCCAAGCTATGAGACGAGAGTAGCCATCGTACAAAAAAAGGCCCATCTTCGAGGTCTAAGTATTTCCGATGAAATAGCTCAATATATCGCCCACAAAGTGCAAGCAAATATCAGGGAGCTGGAAGGTGCTTTGACAACCATTTATGCTGTAGCGACCACGACCGGCAAAGAAATTACACTTGAATTGGCCAAAACAGCCCTTAACGGTCAAATTGAACCAATCACAAAACCTATAAATATCACTGATATTATTGACGTGGTAACCAGGCATTTTGACGTTCGCCTTGCTGATTTGCAGAGTAAAAAACGCAGCCAGAGCATTACAGAACCACGTCAGATTTGTATGTATTTAGCCAGGAATTTAACCAGGCACAGTCTTGAGGAAATTGGCGGCCATCTGGGTGGCCGGGACCATACTACCGTTATGCACGCCTGCAGCAAAATCGGCCGCGAAAAAAAATCCGACCCCCAAATCAGATCTCTCCTCGATGAACTCGCTAAGCAAATCACCCAAAACCAGACAATTAGCGGATAAAAAAGGGCTGTGCGTGTTAGCACACAGCCCCTTAATAGGTAACAAAAAACCTGATTTTCGGCTCAACGCCTGCGTTTTCTCAGCAATGCCAATCCACCCAAACCAAGTAGAAATACCGTTGCCGGCTCTGGTATCATCTCGATATTAATCTGGGCTTCATACCAAAAGTGGCTTGATGGAGGATTGTCATTGAATTCAATAGTCACACTATCCTCGGTAAATCCTATCAAGGTTGTAGTCCAACGGTTGCTGATCGGAACCAATGTAACATTTTGTATGACCATACCAGCGAGTGGTATACTTGGGAACAATCCTGCAAAAGACGAGGAAGCAGCTTCATATCGAACTTCTGCTGGTGGAGCCTCTGGCCAATCAGGAAACCAACTTACATTGTCCATTTGCGTAACACCGTTAAGCGTTGTGGTGATTATTGTTGGTTCGTTGCTGCCCCAATGACGACCAACAGCTGCAAAAGGAACGAGATGCTGCCATTTTAGGGAGTTCCCGGATATGGTCAACCAATCCCTTCCATCGATCATTGCCTTGATGTTAACCGTGGCAGTTGTAATGGTAGCATACGTATTTGCTGAAAATAATGACATCACCCCCAATGCAAAAACAATTGCTATTCTTTTCATAGGTTCACTCCTTTAAACATTTAGCTTATCATCCTTAAACCACCTTTTCTTAACCACTTTTTGCACAAAAGTCAAGGGTTTTTTTGGGATTTTTTAAAAATTTTTAAGTTTTTATCGGAAGTTCACCTTTTAGTCTAAAAGCCATTTTCTATAACTTGCTTTCAGTGCATTAGTTGCGAAAAAAAGTTCCTTCCCTCGGTAATACGCAGCATGAGCAAAAGTAACCTTCGCTATCTTGCCTATACGCTTTTGCTGCTTTTAAGTTTTATAGTAGCAAAGATGCAATTTTTTCGATAACATATTGCTTGTCTCTCATGTGATTTGAGCTATGTGGTTCTAATCGAAACGCCACGCATTAAATCTAATTTAGGTTTCGCGGATGGATGAGAAGCAGATGGACATGTCTGGGGAATATGTTCAAAAAAAGTCGCTTCGGCCGGTTTTGATTGCATCAGAACAAACGGTCTCTGATTATTCGGTATTTTTAGAGCTTCTGTTAGCTGGTTTGGCAGATGAGTCGATTTGTGTCGCTTTGGTTTGTCCGCCAGACATAAGCACGGACTTTATTATCTCCGGTTTTGTTGAGGTCATCAGGCATCCAGTTATACAACTACCTTTGATGGAACGGATAAATAGAAAAAGACTCATCGAGCAACTTGTAAAATTCAAGCCCACCATTCTGCACTGTTTGTGTGAAAGTAAAGCAGCACTTACAAGGCAGTTAGCTCGTCAACTGGACCTACCTTATGTATTGATGGTTAATTCGCTACACAAGCGATGGTCTATCCTCCGAAAGAATTCTATCTCGGAGGATGGAGGGCGACTTTCTATTTCGTCGAAGCGTTGTGTGAAAATTATCGCGCCGGTTAAAACCGTAGCTGATAATTTTGCCGCGGTTTATCCCCGTTTCGCCGAGCGAACTGAGCAGATAAACATAGGTACTTTTATTGAGGAAGGCACCGGTTGCTTTCGTGAGTCTTCCCGCATTGCTACTTTATTGACAGCTCAACCATTGGACAAGGCAAATGACTTTGAGAATTTATTTAACGCGGTCAGGCATCTGTCGGTCGAGGGTTACGAATTTATGATGGCGGTCATAGGCAGCGGACGAGCTGAGAGGCAACTGCGCAAATTGTCAGCGGCTCTTGGGCTTTCGCAGATTGTTACTATTGTTCCAAGATTAAAGCCCTTGCGCGAAGCTCTCGCCGCCGGAGATATTTTCATTCAGCCCCAGCCGTGCAACGTTTTCAATCCTTTATTGCTGGAGGCAATGAGTGTTGGCTCAGCTATTGCCGCATGCAAAGGCGGGGTCGATGATTTAATTATTGAGGACCAAACAGCTGTGGTATTCGACCAAAATGATGAGTTAAGCATAAAAGGAAGCTTACAGCGGCTGCTCAACAAGCCAGAGTTTGCCCGGCAAATTGCAAAAACAGCTCAACAGTATTTAAGAGAAAATCATACGGTCAGCAATATGATTACCGCCACAATTCAGACCTATTATAAGGCACAACATTTACGGCATTTTAAGAGTTAAATGAATTATGATACTCCCTTTTGAATCTTCGCACAGAACTTCAAAAAATGCTCTTTACCTCCTTAGAAAGAAAGCTTCATCCTTTGGGTGGGCTTACTTGCTCGCTGCTTGGTAGGGTTGACCGGCCAGGCGTACGGCGGGTAAAGATACGTAGCGAGAGTGCTGGTTCAAGCCCCATCAGCGTATTCTATCAGGATTTTAAAACAATTTATCCCGAAGAATAGACGTTAAGGACCTGCTTTGTGTCTAATTTCAAAATAGGCTCAGAAAACCAAATATCTACGATATCAATACTGATAATGCGTTTTTGGAAGCTCCCTTACTGGAGTTGTTACAGATATTGAGTTTTGCCCACGAGTAGTGAGCTTAAGTTTTTAATGCTTGTGATATTATTAAAGAAACTTAAACGGAAAAACCGAATAAATTGCATAGTGTATTGGTAGTATCTTAAATTTTTTTAATATTGTTTTAGGAGAATAATTATGCGATTTCTGGAAGAAGCAAAAAGATGGATTGCTGAGATTACGGAAATTTTTCTATTGCTGATTGCTTTGGGCATCGTGATGGAGATTCTGTTTGGTCCATCGGTACTGTTCTTTGGGCAGATTATTCCTAATCTCACCACACTGCTCAAGGCCTTAGGTGACAATGGACTCGTTGGTTTAATTGCTTTGAGTATTATTCTTTGGTTGTTCTTCAGAAAGAAAGCTGTGGCATAAAGTAATCATCGCTTGCTAACATCAAAAGCGGCGCAATTTGGGGCTTTTCTTTTGGTGTGTAATCGAGTAGCTTGCTGTAAGTGATAAACTACTTGAAGTAGACGATGTTAACTCCAGAATGCGAGTTCTTTATCGCGGAAATGGAGTTAATAAGCGTTAATACCAAAAGATATGTAGGAAAAGCATAAGCGCTGCAAGTGGTGAGTTTTAGCGAAAGAAATAAGGAAAATCACCGGCGGTTAATTACCGCCGGTGATTTTTAATACTACGAGGACACCTAATAGACAGAGCACAAGCAATGCGGCTCTTACTATACGCATAAGCTGTGTTCTTGGTTCTATAACACGCCATACAAAGAGCCAGAGCATAACAACAAGCAGAATTCGTAAAACAAAAGATACAAAACTTGCAACCATAAGAGTAATTATATCCCATTTTAACATATAAAGTCAAGTAAAAAATTCTCTATTTTAACATTATAGGACGACTAAAAGTTTATTATTTGCCTTAAACGAAATGACGGTTAACAGTTTTATAAAGAAAAGTGGGTATCATTGGAAAACGAGGGGATAGGTTTTAAACCCCATGTGCCTATGCTTTCATACATAAAATGCGCGTGGAGGATTAATCCGGCTTAATGGACGGAGGGAAAGACCAACCAAAGGATGGAGCTTTCTTTATAACGGGATTAAATGAGCTTTTGCGAAGCTCAAACGCAAAAGGTGTTTTTTAGCTTAATAGGCCGTAATCTTTCAATATCTGTTTGAGGACAGCTTTTTTACTTTCTTCAAGAGGTGTCATCGGTAAGCGTAGTTCCTCTGAACACATATTAAGAATTGCCATCGCAGCTTTGATGGGTATAGGATTGGTTGCCAAACTCAGCAAACTTTTGCATAGCGTAAACAGTTTCTTGTGCCATTGGCGGGCTGATACAAGGTCACCCTCAAGGATTAAATCGGTCATTGCTTTAACATCGGTTGGGACAATGTTTGCAACTACACTGATGACACCCTTACCGCCTACAGAGGCTAAAGGCAGCGTAATGGAATCATCGCCTGATATGATAGTTATATCGCAGAGACTTGCTATTTCGCTGGCCATATCCAACCTGCCGCTTGCCTCTTTGATTGCAACGATATTTTCAATTTCAGCTAATCGCGCGACAGTATCCGCAGTTAGACCTGTGCCGCCACAACGACCGGGTATGTTGTACAATACTATTGGCAAATCAACTTCCTCAGCTATTGCTCTGAAGTGCTGATAGAAACCTTCCTGTGTGGGCTTATTATAATATGGGCAGACCTGCAGGGTCGCATCAGCACCGACCTTTTTCGAAAATTCTGTCAATTCGATTGCTTCAGTTGTACTGTTTGAGCCAGCCCCTGCAATTACGGGCACCGCTGCACCTACGGCTTTGACGACTCTTTCTATAACCTGTTTATGCTCCTGGTGACTTAAAGTAGGCGATTCGCCGGTCGTACCCACCGGCACTATTGCATCTATATTGTTTTCCAGTTGGAAATCAATCAGTTCATCTAACGTTTGAAAATCGATTTCACCATCTTGAAAAGGCGTTACAAGCGCCACCATTGCCCCTGTAAACATTTTTAGTCTCCTACATGTAAAGTGCCTAAAGTGTAAAGTGCCTAAAGTGAGCTAAAGTTATATTCCGTAATTTTAGGCATTCCAAATTTTAGTTCACTTTAGATTGCTTTTGTTTATCAATTTTATCATTTCGGCAGTTGCATGCCTAATACCGACGAAGACCGCCCTGGCTACAATGCTGTGGCCAATATTGAATTCGCAAATGCCTTTTATACCTGCAACCGGACCGATGTTTCGGTATGTCAAACCGTGCCCTGCGTGAACAATAAGATTGTTTTCCATCGCCAGGTCTCGGCCGCGTTCCAGCTCAGACAATCTCTTTTTGATAGCTCTTTGAGTTTCAGCGTTTGCGTACATACCTGTATGCAATTCGACGGCGTCACAACCGGCCTGAGCCGAGGCGAGAATTTGCACTTTATCAGGCACAATAAAAGTACTTACCAAAATACCTTTTTTGTGCATTCTTTCCACCACCGTGGTAAGGCGTCTTTTATATTTAACACAATCAAGGCCGCCTTCAGTTGTCAGCTCTGCCCTTTTTTCCGGCACTAATGTTACCTGGTCCGGCTTTGTAACTTCGGCGATTTTAACAATCGGCCCAGCCATACACATTTCGAGGTTCAATTTGCAAGCGACTGTTTCTTTTAGCAGCCGGACATCGCGGTCGTTTATGTGGCGTCTATCCTCACGCAGGTGGATGGTAATTCCATTTGCCCCGGCCAACTCGCACTGGACCGCCGCCCAGACAGGGTCCGGCTCATCGGTCAGCCGGGCCTGCCTTACCGTTGCTACATGGTCAATATTTACATTTAACACTGCCATATTTTAGTCGTGCGTATATCGTCCCTTCGGCTACGCTCAGGACAAGATTGCGTATTGCGTAAGGGACTATAGATACCAAAACTATATCGCAGTGTGAGTTTCTGTCAAGCAATAATCTATTGCTAAATTTGGTCCGGGGATTTAGTATATTGGCTTGTGGAACCGAAGCAAAGCGCTGACGGCCTCGACGGTCTCTGTTTTAAGGAATAAACGGGTACAGTATGAAATTGAATTGGGCTAATCGGCTTACGATTTTCAGGATTCTGTTAATAGTGCCGTTTGTTATCTGCATGCTGAAGATAAATAATCCTGAGCTTGGCGATACGATGCGGTATATCGCAATTGTTATATATTTATTTATGGCGGTAAGTGACGGCATTGACGGCTATCTGGCCCGCGCGAAAAAAATGGCCACCAAGCTCGGCGCATTTTTAGACCCCGTGGCCGACAAATTACTTATCACTTGTGCATGCTTATTACTGGTCTCACAGCGAAGCCGGATTGAGGGCTTTCCGCTTCCGCCGACTGTCGTGGTCCTGATAATCGGCAAGGACCTGTTTTTACTAATTGGTTTCCTCGTTGTTTACTTTATAACTTCAAAGATTCTTATCGCACCTGCTATGATTGGTAAATTTGCGAATACCCTGCAGTTATCGATGGTGGCGGGAATTTTGATTGGGCCTGAAATTTCCAGCGTCCTGCCCGGCTGGATATGGTTTCTGCGGGTTCTCTGGTGGTCTGCTGCGGGAGCCGCCATTATAGCTACTCTTATTTACATCCGTATGGGAAGTCAATATATTGAGAAGTATGAACAGAATTTGGCAAATAATAGTAATAAATAATATTCAACTGCGCAAAATGCGAGATACGCTTCACGAGATACAAAAATATGGCAGTACAATTTAGTGAAATACCGGAAATTCTGGATGAGCTTCGTCAGGGCAGGATGATTGTCCTTGTCGATGCCGAAGACCGTGAGAACGAAGGTGACCTGGTCTGTGCAGCGGAGAAGGTAACTCCGGAAATCATTAACTTTATGTCCAAATACGGTCGCGGCCTTATCTGTCTGCCGCTCGCTGCCGAGAAATGTGATTCGCTCGGCCTGTATCCTCAAACAACAGACAATACCGCCCGGTTCGGGACGGCCTTTACCATCAGTATCGATGCTGCTGAAGGAACAACTACCGGTATCAGCGCCGCCGACAGGGCGAAGACGGTTCAGGTTGCTATCGCCGACAACGCGAAAGCCGACGACCTTGCACGGCCAGGCCATATATTTCCGCTGCGTGCTCGCCAGGGTGGTGTATTAGTTCGGGCCGGCCAGACTGAAGGCGCGGTTGATTTAATGCGTTTGGCAGGCCTGAAGCTGGCTGGCGTCATCTGTGAGATTATGAATGAAGACGGCTCGATGGCACGAGTGCCGGAGCTGCTCGAATTCTGCGAAAAGCACAATCTGAAAATCGTCTCAATCGCCAAGCTGATTGAATACCGTCTCCAGCGTGAGAGGCAGATAAAGCGCCTCGTGTGCGTGAATTTACCTACCGACTACGGTGAGTTTAAGCTAATCGGCTATGAGAGCATAACCTCATCTGAGCCGCATCTGGCACTATGCAAAGGTGATGTAGGTGAGCTTGATGAGAATGGCAAACCTATCGAACACGCTGAGCCGGTGCTGGTAAGGGTGCATTCGGAGTGTATGACCGGTGATTTGTTTCATTCGCAAAGGTGCGAATGCGGCTACCAACTGATAACTGCAATGAAGATGATTGAAAAGGCAGGCAAAGGCGCCTTGATATATCTGCGGCAGGAGGGAAGGGGCATCGGCCTGACTAACAAACTGCGGGCTTATAAACTTCAGGAGCAGGGACTCGATACCGTTCAGGCCAATATAAAGCTCGGCTTTATGCCTGACAGGAGGGACTATGGAATTGGCGCTCAAATCTGCCGAGATTTAGGGCTCACAAATATACGGATATTGACTAATAATCCTAAGAAGATAAGCCGTCTTGAGGTTTATGGCATAAAGATTGTTGAGCAGATACCATTAAGAGCTAAGCCGGGCAAGCACAACATCGATTATCTGCGGGCGAAAAAACACCATCTTGGCCATATGCTCGATGAGGATTTATAAATTCTTGAAAGAAAAAGTGTCTAAAGTGACTAAAGTGAGCTAAAGTGACTAAAGTGAGAAAATAATCTATGTCATGCTGAGCGACCCCTGGAAAGGTCAAATATGAAATTAGCTGCCATTCTATCTTGCATATTTTCCTTTATACTTCTTTTGCTCCAGGCCGGTTGTGAACCGTCGGAGGTAGCTACCGAGCCGATGCCGAGGACATTTTGTGTTCCAGCCAGAGTCCATATCTTGCCGCTGACCGAAGTTATTCACGTAAGCGATGCTGAAGGAAAGTCGCAGTTAAAGGTTTATGTCAGCTTACTTGACCCATTTGGTTCTCAGATAAAGGCACCGGGTGTATTTCGTTTTGAGTTGTATGAATATGTTCAGCGTTCATCTGAGCCGAAGGGTAGGAGAATTGCTATCTGGCCGGATATTGATTTGAACGAGCCGGCTGAAAATAACAAATTCTGGCGGGACTTTTTAAGGACTTACGAATTCGATTTACCTTTCGAGCCGGAAAGCGACAAAAGCTACATCATCCAGGCAACCTGCCTGTGTCCTGACGGCAGACGTCTTTCCGCTGAATTCACCCTAAAACATACAAAATGATTCTAAAAAATTTCTTTTTGAGCAACATCTTTATCCTCCTCTTATAAAAATGTAGGTGGTTTTCTCTTATCTTTTCTTTCTCAGAAAAAGCCCTCCTAAACCAAATAGCATTAGTGTGGTTGGTTCTGGGACTATGTTGATGTGTGAAATAGCGTACTGTCCAGGGATATCAAAATCGAAGTATGTGTCGTCACTACAATATTTTCCTTCAATCCATCCTCCGTTCCAATATCCACCTGTTGGGTGATATTGTACGTCATATGCAAAGAGATTAAGCGCTGCATTTTCACCCGGGTCAAACCTATTGAGCAATCCTCCGTATATGTTAGCGATACTATTGTCATTCATCCAAAGTTCAATCATTGAGCCACCATGCCAGTTAGTTAAGGTCATATCGAAAGTAGCCAATCTGCCTATATCACCGCCAAAGATATCCAGTGTACAATCGTTGTACATCCAGATTTCACCATACACATCACCATCGTAGATTTCGTGATGGCCGCTTGTCCAGACAGTATCCGCCTTGACTGTACAAACTCCAAAAAACATTAATGCTGCCAGAATTGTAAATAATTTAGTTTTCATCATTTCCTCCTCAAATTGAGTTCATCCTTCGCAGTCCCCAAGGGACGGAGAATGGATTTTAATTTATCGAACCGCTCCTACGTTACTATGTGTTAGCACGACCCTACTCCATAATAAACGTATTATACCATTTTATCCAGAATTTGCAAGCGAAATACAGCTCACTTCACAGTGGCCATCCACATCAATTACATAAGGAAAAAACATTGACCGAAGGGGTATAATCTGCGATTATATCGCTCAGGTTGGCTTTGTTTTGTGTATTTTTTACTGGAACCCTTGCAGGGCCTTATTGGTCTAATACAGGAGAAAAGCCGTGCAGCCAGAGACGATAAATATCAGCATCGATGATTCTATGCTGGTTCAGCAGTGCCGACAGGGCGATTCTGAGGCGATGGAACGGCTTATTCGGAAGTACCAGAATCGCATTTATAATATTATTTTGAGAATGTGTGCAAATCGTGACGACGCTGCGGAACTTACGCAGGAGACATTTGTCAAAATAATAGAAAATATCGATGGATTTCAGGGCAGAAGCAGCTTTTACACCTGGGCCTTTAGAATAGCCGTTAATCTGACCCTAAATTTCTGTCAGAAAAACGTCAAATTTAGATTGAGCTCGCTGGATGCCCAGCAGGATGAACACGATGAGCAGGCAGGGCAGCAATTGAAGGAATTTCTCAGCGATGACAGCTCACCTGACCCGGCAGCAGTAGCCCAGAACAAGGAGTTGTGCGAATTAGCAATAAAATCGTTGATGAAGTTGGATGACAACCAAAAAGCAGTGGTTGTATTGCGGGATATAGAAGGTATGAGTTATGCTCAGATTGCAGAAGTGCTGGATATCGAGTTAGGAACGGTAAGAAGCCGGCTAAGTCGAGCCAGGAACAATCTGAGAGAGATTTTGGAGTCCCTGATAAAATGAGAGAAGAATCAGATATCAACGAGCTGCTAAATAGTTTCATCGATGGAGAGATGTCGGAAAGACAAAAAACCGAAGTTCAGCGTCTGATTGCGCACGACCCGGAGGTTGCAGAGCTTCTGAAACAGCTGCAAAAATGCAGGCTGTTAGTGGCCTCTCTGCCTTGTGAACAGGCACCGGTCGATATGGCTGAGCAGGTAAAAGCCGCTCTGGAAAGAAAGGCCCTGTTGGCTGAGCGGCCCTTTGCCGTTGACGAGCGTAAAGGAGCGAGGCATTTAATGTTCCGCAAGGTATTTGCCGCCGCCGCTATGTTCATACTTGTGGCTGTTTTAGCATCTGTAATTTACGTTATTGTTGCACCTGGACCTACTCAGCCGGCAACCAGCTTTGCAGGTCGACTGGAATTGAAAACAAATAACCTGTTAGCTGTTGATGGGCTTATCAGTAATGTGATTAGGGATAATGGCCTTGCAGATTCCGTCACTTTAAAACGCCAGCGCGACAAAAACATATATACTCTTAGTTGCAGCCGTGAAAACTTAAGCTCATTCTTAGCTAATTTGAACAATGGTTGGCAGTTGTTCGATTCAGCTACGTTATTTGTTGGGACCCAAACACCTCAGGAGCACGTAGTTATTAAAGATGTCGACGCTGAGCAGATTGTCGATTTAATAACCCCACCCAAACCTCGCCTAACAGGCGATGAAAAACCTGCTGAAAAACCGCCCGTTCAGGCAAAAGATGGGAAAAAGGTGCGTCTAATCATCGTTATCGAAGCAAGCCAAACGGATAACTGACCATATTTGGCCTATTTTTGCTGTCTGCGCATTTATTATAATCCCGTCTATACGTTTACCTTTTATTTCCAGGTATCACTTCTGTTTTTCTATTTAAGAAACTTTTAGTGACGTCTTATAATTTTCTTTATTCTTAGAGCTTTAAGATGTATTATTTGTGCCTGTTGAAAATAACCTGTTTTGGTGTGTGGCCAAGGCATAGTTTGTTATTGAACCTTTTAAAGGAAGAGTGTTATGTGCAGGAAATCAATTTATTTAATTACTGTTGTTCTTGCGTTGGGTTTGGCTCGTTATGCGTTCGCTGTGGACGCTGAGATTCCAACAGCATCAACAGCTCCAGTTGTCGACGGTATTAAAGAAGATGCATGGTCGGCCTCGAAGGAAAACAAGTGTCTATACGCTGTCTCGGGAGATAAGCCTAAGTCAGCTGCTGACTTATCTTGTAATTGGTGGGCCATGTGGGATTCAGATAATTTTTATGTATTCGTGGATGTTAACGATGAAGACTTGCAGAACGATTCTGCGCAGTCCTATGAGGATGATAGTGTAGAGATTTATGTCGATATTGGTAACGACAAGCAGGATTCATATGGTGGCGATGATTAC
>Ga0315548_1000626_pt1 | contig 32329 bp, 34 predicted proteins | sample SalMarSW160110MG_2_FD_202540 | JGI IMG/M metagenome (GOLD analysis project Ga0315548, IMG submission 202540) | Salt marsh sediment microbial communities from the Plum Island Ecosystem LTER, Massachusetts, United States - Salt Marsh Sediment SW1601-110 ... | reverse complement strand
TGCATAATTTGTGGCTCTCTTCGGAAACCTCGCATCTTTTCTAATCTTTCTTACCTTTACAATATCCACCGTTTATCTCCTTTTTAGTTTTCAAGGTTCATTTTTTAATTTTTAACAATACATTATTGCCTGACATAAATTAATTTATTGCTGGCTATATTTTTCTATTGTATTATCAACGATAACTACTTTTACACCGGCGCTTTTGAATAATTCCAAAGATAGTTTATCAGCATGATATCTTTTTTGCGCCACTACTCTTTTTATGCCTACCCGCACTATTCTCATAGCACAGTTATAACAAGGAACCATTTTGCAATAAATTGTCGCTCCCTCAAGTTTTATGCCGTCTTTAGCACACTGCAAAATAGCATTTTCTTCGGCATGCAACGTCCTCACGCAGTGTTGAGATTTATTACCCTCCTCGTCAATTACTGTTCTCATCATATGCCCAACATCATCACAATGCGGCTGGCCCGGCGGCGCCCCCACATAACCCGTAGCCAAAATAGTATTCCCCGGACTTACAATAACTGCGCCGCTACGACCCCTATCACAAGTTCCCCTTTTGCTCAATGGCTCCAACAAAGCTAAAAAATATTCCTCCCATGCCGGGCGGACATGTTTAGATTTTGTTTTATTTTTTTTCATTTTTACGCTTATTATCCTTTATCTTTTAACCTATCAGCTATCACTTATCACTTATCACTTATCTCTATGCCCATATTCTTGGCTGTTCCTTCAATTGTCTTCATAGCTTTTCCAATGTCGGTAGTGTTCAAATCTGCCATTTTCTTTTGGGCGATTCCTTTTAATTGAGCACCAGTAATTTTAGCAACTTTAGTTTTATTTGGAACACCTGAACCCTTTTCAATCCCGGCCGCTTTTTTTAAAAGTTCAGAGGCAAGGGGCTGCTTTATTTTAAATTCATAACTGCTGTCCTCATAAACAGTAATCTCTACTGGGGCAGTAAAACCTGATTTATCTCTTGTCGCCTCATTAAACTTCTGGCAAAACTCAGCAATATTTATCCCATATTGAGCTAAAGCCGGTCCAACCGGCGGGGCGGGCGTTGCTTTAGCCGCCGGAATCTGCAGTTTTATAATAGCTTTAATTTTTTTCATAAATCAATACTAATATACGAATTATACTAATTTAATTCGTATCATTAGTATGTATTCGTATATTGGTATCGCTCATTAGTATATTGGCATCGCATTATAATTTTTTAATCTGTAATGAGTCCAATTCCACTGGGGTGTCTCTACCAAACATATTTACCAAGACTTTCAACTTTCCTCTTTCTTCATCTATTTCTGAGACTTTTCCATCGAAATCTTTAAAGGGGCCGTCAATAATTTTTACTGTATCCCCTGCCTTAACTTCAATCTTATATTGAGGTGTTTCCGCCCCTACTATTTTCTTCAGGGTTTCAACTTCTTTTCCTGAAACCGGCACCGGCGTAGTCCCTACCCCGACGAAACCAGTTACATTAGGGGTATTTCTGACAACATACCAAGAATCATCAGTTACAACCATTTCAACTAAAACATAACCAGGGTAAATCTTTTCTTCAATTACTTTTCTTTTGCCATTTTTAATTTTAATCTTTTTTTCTTTTGGTACTAAAACATTAAAAATTTTATCTCCCATATCAAGAGATTCAACCCTTTGCTTCAGGTTTTTGGCAACTGCATCTTCATAGCCAGAATAAGTATGGATGACATACCAATTTTTTTGTTGAGGTAAACGTTGCTTAGGCATTAATTTAAGATTATATGTTATTCATACTTTAGCGAATCAAGGTTCTGCGAGCGCAGCGAGCAGGTTCTTACAATATAAATTTATTAAGTATTGTTGTAAAAATAAAATCAGAGACACCTAAAAATGCAGCTACTCCTACAGAAACTCCAATAACAATTAAAGTATACTTTATGGTCTCCTGTTTTGTTGGCCAGTTAACTTTTTTCATTTCCAACTTAACTTCCTTTAAAAAAGTACTAATTTTTTTAGGAAGATTGCTAATTTTCATAAATATGATGCTAATCTAAGAATTTAATGCTAATCTACAAATTGCTAATAATTATTCCTATGTGCGTGTTCGCATAGAGCGAACGAAGTGAGCTTACGCTGTTCGGACACTTAAAAAGGCCTCTTTGGCCATCATCTTTAGTAGGCTTAATAATAACTGAAGATAAACTTAATGTCAAGAATTTTAAACATCCAAATTTTTTACTTTTTTGGCGTAGGTTTGGATAAACTTTTTTCTTGGTAACACCTCTTCACCCATCAAAGTATCAAAAATTCTATCTGCTTCTTGGACGTTTTCGATTTTAATTTTTAATAAAATACGACTCTCTGGATTCATAGTGGTTGTCCACAATTCCCCTGGGTTCATTTCTCCTAAACCCTTATAACGTTGAATAGAAGGGTTTGTAATTTTCTCTTTTTTTAATAAACCTAAAACTTTCTGTTTGCCATCTTCGGTATAAACATATTCTATTCTTTTCCCTGCCCGAATTTTATATAAAGGAGGTTGAGCAATATAGAGATAACCTTTTTCAATTACCGGTTTGAAATAACGATAGAAAAAAGTTAAAAGTAAGGTCCTTATGTGATTCCCATCACTGTCGCTATCAGCCATAATAATTATTCGATGATATCTTGCTTTATCAATATTAAAATCCTCGCCAATAGCCGTTCCTAAAGCAATAATTAAAGCTCTAATCTCTTTTGAGGATAAAACTTTATCTATCCTGGCTCTTTCAACATTTAAGATTTTGCCCCGAAGGGGCAAAATCGCCTGAAACTTTCTATCCCGACCCTGCCTTGCACTGCCTCCGGCGCTCTCTCCCTCCACTATATAGAGTTCAGATTCTTCAGGTTTTTTTGAGATACAATCAGATAATTTCCCCGGCAAAGCAAGACCCTCTAAAACTCCTTTCCTTAAAACAGTTTCCTTAGCAGCCCTGGCTGCTTTTCTGGCTTTAGCAGATAGAATACATTTTTCAATAATAGCTTTAGCGTCTTGAGGATTTCTTTCTAAAAAATCAGTTAAATACTCAGAAACTACTTGCTCTACAGCTACCTTAGCTTCGGGATTTCCTAATTTCGCCTTGGTCTGTCCTTCAAATTGAGGTTCTTTTATTTTAACTGAAATAACTCCGGTTAGACCCTCTCTTATATCTGCTCCCGATAAATTCTCATCCGTCTTTTTTAGAAAATCATTTTTTCTGGCGTAATCATTGAAACTTCGAGTTAAAGCAACTCTAAATCCAGTCAAATGAGTGCCTCCTTCCCCGGTATAAATATTATTAGCAAAACTTTCTTCATAGCATTCATATTCTTCAGTATATTGAAAGGCAGCTTCAACAATTATCTCATTTTTTTCGCTTGAACAATAAAAAACATTAGGGTGGCGAGGGGTAGAGGTATGAATTAAATATTCAATATAAGAGGCAAGACCACCTTCAAAATAAAAACTGTAGCTTGATTTTTCTTTTTCTCTTTCATCTCTAAAAGTTATTTTAATTCCTTTAGTCAAATATGCCTGTTGACGCAGATGATTCAAAATTTCTTCTGAATTAAACTTGATTTCTCTAAAAATTTCAGGGTCTGATTCAAATATAACAGTTGTCCCGGTCTGTTGACAGCGACCTATTTTTTTAACTTTTGTTTTTGCTTTCCCCTTGGAATACTCTTGGCAATATCTAAACCCTCCTCGACAGACCTCTGCTCTCATATATTTAGATAAAGCACAAACAACTGAAACACCTACTCCATGTAAACCACCAGCTACCTGATAGGCCTTTCCTCCAAATTTTGCTCCGGCATGTAAAGTGGTCATTACTGTTTCTAAGGCTGATTTTTTTGTAACAGGATGTTTTTCTACTGGAATCCCCCGACCATTATCAACCACCTTCACTCTATTATTTGGTAAAAGAGTCATTTCCATCTGATTTCCATATCCCATCATGAATTCGTCAAAACAATTATCACAGCATTCCCAAATTAAATGATGTAAACCATCAGGACCAGTTGAACCAATATACATTGCCGGTCTTCTTCTAACCGGCACCAACCCCTTTAAAACATAAATATCTTTAGCGCTATAACTCTCTTCGGATTTTTTTCTCGGATTAGCTGCCTTTTTGGGTTCTTTTTTTATTGTTTTTTTAGGAGACATGCTTAAAAAATTTTAGAATTTTAGAATTTAAGAATTTTTATTAAATGTTAGAATTTTAAAATTATTAAATTTATTTTTAAATTGTAAAATTGTAAAATTGTTATCGTCGTACCTGCCACTCGGGATCTTTTTCTAATAACCTGATTATCTTCTCCTGCACCTTATCCACTTCTTTTGACTTCAAAGTTCTATTTTCCGCTTGATAAATTATATGGAAAGCCAAGTTCTTTTTTCCTCGGGGAAGCTCTTCCCCTTCGTAAATATCAAAAAGGTCAACATCTCTTACCAAAGAACCGCTAACAGCTCCAATTTTGTTTAAAACCTCCACCACCCTAACACCTCTCGGCACCAACACTGCCAAATCTCGAACCGCTGACGGATGCTGAGAAATTGGCTGATATTCATGTTCTTCAGAACAAAGTTTTACGAGCTTTCCAAAATCTAAATCAAACAAAACTATTTTTCCTTTAAGATTTAAATCTTTTAAAACTCTGGGAGAAATTTCTCCTAAAAATCCAATCTCTTCTGAACCAACTTTGATTTCTGCACATTTTTTTGAATGCCAAATTATTATTTTACTCTCCTCTGGAGTTTGCCGATAATCATCATACCAGACATCGCTTATACCAAGTTTATTTAATAACAAATCAACAGTTCCCTTTAACCGATAAAATAATTCGCCACTATTCCCTTTTTCAGCAATCAAAGCGGATATCATTTTTCTTTCAACCATTTTTGGATTTTTGCTGTCGTAGACTCCCCGTAGGGTCCTTTTTCTGAATATCTTTCCCAACTCAAAAACTTTGATTTCATCAAAGTATCTAAAATTACTTTCTACATTCTTTAATAAATTAGGAATTAAGCTTGGCCTCAAATATTTTTGCTCTGAACTAACTGGATTCTCTAATTCAATAACCTCTCTATTTTTATAATCAAAAATTTTAGATTCCTTATCTCCAATAAAGGAATAGTTATAAATTTCTGCAAAGCCAGCTTCTTTTAAAATATTTTTTATGATATCCTCCCAAAAAATTTGGAAGTTTTTTTTCGGAGGGATTAAAGAGACAACAGGAAAAGTAGCTAGAATTTTCTGATATCCGTAAATTCTACCAATTTCTTCAATTAAATCCTCTGGTATAAAAATATCAAGCCTAAAAGTCGGCACCTCCACTACTAATTGCATAGGGCTGACTTGTGTTATTTTAAATTCTAATCTCTGGAAAATATTTTTTATTTCTTTTTCTGGTATTTTTATTCCCAATAATTCTTCAACATAATTTAAATCCAGTTTAATTTTCTTTGGTAAAACTTTCTTGGGATAAACATCAACCAAACCCGAGGTAATTTTACCTTTAGCGATCTCCTGAATCAAATCAGCTGCCCGATTAATTGCTATTTCTGTTAAATCAAGATCAATTCCATGCTCAAATCGCCAAGAAGCATCGGTTTTTAAATTTAATTTCTTAGAACCCCTGCGAACAACCCGGGGATTAAAGTTAGCTGATTCCAAAACAACAGTTTTGGTATTTTTATCTATCTCTGCTTTTTTGCCTCCTTTTACTCCAGCAACGGCTAAAGGTCTTTTTTGGTCAGCAATAATTAAGACGTCTTTGTCTAAGTTATATTTTTCATCATCAAGCGTTACAATTTTCTCTCCTTCTCTTGCTTTTCTGACAATTATTTCTTTAATTTTACCACCTTCAATTTTATCAAAATCAAAAGCGTGAAGAGGCTGACCAGTTTCTAACATTACATAGTTTGCAATATCTACAATATTATTAATTGGCCTCAATCCACAAACTCTTAATCTCTCTTGAATCCATTTTGGCGAAGGGCCAATTTTTACATCGGCAACAACTCTGGCAGTATAGCGATAACAATCTTCTTTGTCTCGAACCTTTACTTTAATAAAGTCCTCGGCTTTTAGTTTTTTATCTTCTTTTATTCTTGATTCTTGATTCTTAATTCTTAATTCTGTTATAGCCGCGCACTCACGAGCTATTCCTATGTGAGAAAAACAATCTGGTCCCCTATTTGGTAAAACGTCAATATCTAAGACAAAATCTTTGCCTACTTTTTTGACTTCTTCCACTTCAAAACTATGCATAGTCAAAACCTCTGCCAGCTTCTCTGGTTTTGGTAACTTCTTTTGAAAAAACGATTGCAGCCAATTATATGAAAAAATCATAAAGTTAACAGAGGGCGACCCTCTGTAAAATTTAGAACTGTTGAAGAAATCGTAAATCCCCTGAATAGAACAATCTAATGTTATTGATTTTATACTTCATCATAGCTAACCTATCCATCCCTATTCCAAAAGCAAATCCCTGCCAATTTTTGGGATTTACTCCGGCTGCCTTCAAAACATTAGGGTGAACCATTCCCGCTCCCATTAATTCTACCCAACCAGTTCCAGAACAAACTTTACAGCCCTTGCCCCCACAAACCAAACAGCTCATATCTACTTCAAAACTCGGTTCAGTAAAAGGAAAATAACTTGGTCTTAAACGAATTTTAACCTCCTTTTCAAAAAACCTGGAAAAGAATTCCTTAATAATCGCTTTGAAATTGGCTGTAGCAATCTCTTTTCCGAGCATTAATCCTTCCAATTGATAAAAGTTAATTTCATGACTGGCATCGGTTGCTTCGTGACGAAAAATCCTACCAGGGACAATAATCCTTAAAGGAGGATTATTCTTTTCCATATACCTTATCTGAACCGGACTTGTATGAGTCCGCAAAAGTAAGGGTTTTTCTTCTGTTTTTATCCACAAAGTATCCCAGACATCCCGGGCCGGATGGTCTTTGGGAATATTTAAAGCATCAAAGTTATACCATTCATTTTCAATCTCCGGTCCTTCAATCACTGAAAAACCCATTGCCTGAAAAACCTCCTCAGTTTTTCTTTTAACCAGGGTCAAAGGGTGTAAATGACCCAGAATAGGTTTTTCCCCGGGAACCGTAACATCAAGTTTATCCTCCGTAGCTTTAGCGAAGGAGAACCCCTTCTTTTCAATACTCTTACTCTCCCCTTCTATCAAGGAGCTAATCTCCTTTTTCAATTGATTAGCCAATTTTCCTTGTTTCTTTCTTTCTTTTTCTGGGAGATATTTCAGAGAGCGCAAAATTAGGGTAAGCTCTCCTTTTTTACCCAGGTATTTTCTATAAACCGTATCCAATTCCTTTAAATCTTTGGCTTCTTTTACTGCTTTCTGGGCCTCAATTTTAAGTGTTTTGAAGTCAATTTTTGCCATAATTTACCATAATATCTATTTTCATTTTACCCTAATCTCCCCTTAAAATCAAGCCATTTTCTGTGGATAAAAATAGTCAATTTTGAAAATAAAAATGCCACTGGGATCTAAATCCCAGTGGCTTTGTTTTTATGCTTTTCCAGTTAGTTCTCTCCAGTGGGCTTTTGGCCTATAGCGGACAGAACCAGCTTTGCACAAAGGACAATCTTCTGGCTCAACTGCCCAGATTTCTTTTTCAACTAAAGCAATGATTTCTCTATCACCGTAATCAGCCGGGAGTCTCGGGGGACGATGGACAAGGACACCCACAACTGGTAAAAATTTAACCGGCTCTGGATTTCCTTCCTCTATTGCTCGCTGAACTCCTCTGAATGTTCCGCTGGTGGTAATAAGTTCTTCAATCTGAAGAACTCTTGATCCTCCAGGAATTACCATCCGTTGCCAGAGAAATTTTTTCTCTTTAGGGACAATTGGATCTTTCTCACAAAAACCATGAACCGCTCTCAATTCCTTGGCCACTTCATAAGAAAAGGTAATAGCTGCATAGGGCGAACCAATTACCCAGTCTATATTAGAGGGTTCCTCATAATTCTCGCGAATGTCCTCAATTAACAGCGTGGCCAGCTCTATTGCCAAAATCTCATTGAGATTTGGATATTTCAGGACCCGCATACAGTCGAAAAATCCATTACTACACTTTCCAGAAGTTAGCTCAGCATGTGGGTTCTTTGGGTCCCCATCATGCATCCAATAGGCATCACAGGCATCAAACCACTCAAGAATTTCTTCTTCAGATAGCTCTCTGTCATCAAAGTCTCGTGGATTGAGATTTCTCAGTTCAGCTAAAGTAATTCCTGTCATTTTGTTTTCTCCTTTCCTTATTAAATTTTTAAGTTGCTCTTTATGAATTTAGATTATGATAAATTGAGTAAAAAGTCAAATTCATTGCTCCATATTTTTTAAAAAAAATACAGCTGAAATAATTATTTCAGCTGTATTTTATGCGGGGACCACGAGACTCGAACCGGTAAAACTGGCGCGGGCGATGGGATTTGAACCCACGATCTCCGCCGTGACAGGGCGGCACTTTAAACCAACTAAGCTACACCCGCATATGCCGGTGGTGGGACTCGAACCCAACGACCTAACGCTTATGAAGCGCTCACTCTAACCACTGAGCTACACCGGCGTTGCGGGACCAGGAGTTGCACCTGGGTCTCGAGGTTATGGGCCTCGCAAGATACTACTTCTCCACCCCGCAATTGTATTCTATTATATTTTTTGAAAAAAATCAACTATTTTCAAAACCCGACGTTTCCCTTGGTGCCTCTGGCCCGCCTAAATTTTTTTCTGAAAAACTTGGGCGGGCTGGCGCCAATTCCTCAACGTCGGGTTTCAACCACAAATACAAAACCCGACGTTTAAAAATCCTCAACGTCGGGTTTTAGATTAATGTCGGGTTTTAGATTAAGATGGAACGGTTTTATTTATATTAAAACATCTCAAGGTCTCGGAGAGCTTTTTCATAAATTTCTAACATTGTTTTTGCCTGAGCCAAAATTAATCGATAATCAGGGTCGTGGACAATATTATTGCGGGTTTTATGGGCCTTCCAAACCTCCTCCAGATTAGGTAAAACAGACGGGTCTATTTGCTCCAACCTTTGGACAAAATTATCTCCTTTATATCCCATTCTTTCCAAAACGCTTTCTAATAAACCATCTGCCTCAATTACTGCTAATTTATATTCGGCTTCTCTGTCGGTCTCTAATCTTTTAACAATCTTATTCCACTGTTTAAAGGTTTCTTTTACTCCAAAGGGTCGATAAGTGACAAACTCTGTTAATGCCTCTAAATAACGATCCTTCATCCAGCTGCTTCTCAGAAGAAGAATAATAATGCTTAGCAAAAAAAATGAAGAAATAACTATAAAAATAATTCTGAGATATAAAAGAAATCCCCTAAACTCAGGATGTATAATAAAATAAAATATCTTTTCCATTTTACCTACTTATTCAGTTAATTGACCAATTTTTAAAATTTTATTTTCCTCAAATGGTTTTCCAATAATCTGCAAACCAACCGGTAACTTTCCAACAAAACCGACCGGGATTGAAACAGCCGGTAACCCAACCAGACTTACCGGAGCAGTAAAGATATCGCATAAATACATTGAGAGAGGGTCAATAATTTTTTCTCCGATTTTAAAGGCAGGAGTTGGAGCAGTTGGAGAAAAAATAACATCAACTTTTTGAAAGGCCCTATCAAAATCTTCTTTAATTAATGTTCTAACTTTCTGGGCTTTTAAATAATAAGCTTCGTAATAACCAGCCGAAAGAGCGTAGGTCCCCAGCATAATTCTTCTTTTAACCTCATCTCCAAAACCCTCTACTCTACTCCGTAAATAAACGTCTAATAAATTTTGTCCCTGGTTTTTTGAGAGTCCGTATTTTATTCCATCATATCTGGCTAAATTAGCTGATGCCTCAGAAGTAGCAATAAGATAATAAATAGGTACAGCATATTTTGTATGAGGTAAACTAATTTCTTCTATTTTTGCTCCAAAATTTTCAAATTTCTTAATGGCATCTTTAATCACTTTTTCGACCTCTTTATCTATTCCCTCTACGAAATATTCCTTGGGAACGCCGATCTTTAAATCTTGTAATTTGTAACTTGTAACTTGTAACTTTTTATTTATTGCTACACTGGTTGAATCTTTTGGGTCCTTGCCGGCAATTGCCTCAAAAACAATTTTAGCATCCTCGGTTGTTTTTGTTATAGTCCCTATCTGATCCAAAGAAGAAGCAAAAGCAGTTAAACCGTAACGGGAAACTGCTCCATAGCTGGGTTTCAAACCCTTTACCCCACAGAAAGAAGCAGGTTGCCTAATTGAACCGCCTGTATCAGAACCCAGAGCATAGCAGCATAAATCATCAGCTACGGCAGCTGCAGAGCCCCCTGAAGAACCGCCAGGTACCCGATTTAAATCATGAGGATTTTTTGTCGGGAAAAATGCTGAATTTTCAGTTGAAGCGCCCATGGCAAATTCATCTAAATTTGTCTTCCCTAAAATCACTGCCCCAAGTTTCTTAAGTTTTTCTATACAAGTGGCATCATAGGGCGCAATATAATCTTCAAGGATTTTTGAAGCACAAGTTGTCTTAATCCCTTCAATCAAAATATTATCTTTAACAGCTAAAGGAATTCCAGCCAATAAAGGAATATCTTCACCAACAGAAATTAAATCATCAACTCTTTTCGCTTGAGAAAGGGCTAAATCTTCAGTCACTGTTAAAAAAGCGGAAATCTTTTTATCCTCAGTTTTTATTCTGTCCAAAAAGGCCTTAGCTAGCTCCAAAGCAGAGAACTTTTTCTTTAAAAGTCCATCATGAGCTTGAACAATACTTAATTGGTGAAGACTCATGCTTTAAATTGAAAATTAAGATAATATAGATTTCACTTTCACATATCTATCTTTTCTTTCCGGGGCTGCCACTACTAATTTATTCTTTACTTCAGTTTTTTGGGATTTTTCTATGTCTTCTCTTGTAACACTTGGTTTTCTCTTTAAAAAATGTTCAGCCGGATGAAAAGTTGGTTCAACTTTGGAAACATCAACTTCTTCTAATAAATTAAAATAATCTAAAATCAAAGAAAGCTCCTTCTGAAATTTCTCTATCTCTTTCTCTGTTAAGCCCAGCCTAGATAGTTTGGCAATATGTTTAACTTCTTCTTTAGATATCATTATTTGTAAATTGAAAATTGAAAATTGAAAATTGAAAATTTTTATCGGGGTGGTTCCATATCCTCTACCCCTGTTAATACTTCATGCAATTCATCGAGTTTTTCCAAAACCATCCCTGCCCCCCTAACCATTGCTGTTGTTGAATCTTCAATAATTTTAGTAGGAATTTTTACTTCTTGTTGAACTAAAGTATCCAATCCTCTTAAAAGACTGCCGCCACCAGCAAGATAGATCCCTTTTGACATAATGTCAGCTAAAAGTTCAGGGGGAGTTTCTTCTATTGTGGTCTTTACAGCTGTAACAATTTGTTTTACCGACTTTTCTAAAGCCCGCTTTATATCTTTATCAGAAATCAAAATTTCTTCTGGAAGCCCGGTTATTATATTTCTGCCTCGTAGGGGAAACTCCGCTCTCTCTTTCAAGGGAAAAGCAGAACCAATTCCAATTTTAACCCTCTCGGCTGTCCTCTCGCCAATTAATAATTTATATTCCTCTTGAACAAATTGAACTATATCTTCATTAAGTTTATCTCCGGCGATCCGAAGACTTTTTGCAATAACTATCCCGCCAAGAGAAATTACCGCTACTTCAGTGGTGCCCCCTCCAATATCAACGATGAAATTACCTCCTGCCTCTTGAACGGTTAACCTGGCCCCAATAGCATCTGCCATTGGTTCTTCTATTAAAAATATCTGCCTGGCGCCAGCATTTTTGGCAGCATCGCAAACTGCTTTTTTCTCAACCTCGGTTACTCCATAGGGAATTCCGATAATAACCCTGGGCCGGGAACCCAAAACAAATCTCCTCTTGTGAACCTTCTCAATAAAGTATTTTAACATTTGCTCTGTAACTTCAAAATCAGAAACGACTCCATCAACCAAGGGCCTGATGGCAACAATATGAGCCGGGGTTCGACCAACCATTTTTTGGGCCTCTTCGCCGATTGCTAAAATTTGACCTGTTTTTTGATTTATGGCTACTACTGAAGGCTCATTAATAACTATCCCCTTACCTTTAACATAAACTAATGAGTTAGCAGTTCCCAAATCAATAGCTATGTCATTTGAAAAATAGGAAAAAAATTTATTAATCATGTAATTAGACCGTTGAATAATTCCGCGTTGTTCAGCGTAGATATCGGCGTTGTTCAGCATTAGCATAGTTTTATCGCTGAACCACGCTGAACTATACGCTGAAATTACGCTGAAAAATAATTATTCAACACCCTAATAATTTGAATTAGAAAATTCTGGCGATATCTTTTATTGTTACATAAATCATTAAAGTTATTAATAGACAAAAGAAAACGACAGTAATTTTTTGCTCAATTTTCTGACTTACTGGCTTTCCTTTTATTTTCTCAATAACAAGAAAGAACAACCACCCGCCATCTAAGGAAGGAATGGGCAAAACATTAATTAAAGCCAAACAAATAGAAATTAAAGCTATAAAGTGCAAAAAATAAGTTAGTCCTAAACTTCCTACTTGAGCGAATAGTTCAAAAATTCCCACCGGTCCTCTTAATTCAACACCAGCAGGTATTCCTTTACCCTGAAACAAACTGGAAATAGTCATTCCCCATCCCTCAATTACCATCCGAGTTAAGTTACCAGTAGCTAAAATTCCCTGAACTGGAGCTTGGTACCAGGAATAGGACTTCAGGGCTGTTCTGATCAAAGCCACTCCCATTGCTCCCTCGTCTTTAGGGGGCGTCTCTCGGGGAATTAAGGAAACGTCAAATATTTCTTTTCCTCGTTGAATTGTTAAAGCAATCTCTTGGCCTTTGTATTTTTCTGTAAGTTCTTGAACTTCCTTTATCTTACTGATATTTTTGATTTTTGCTGTCGTAGACGAGTCTACGGCTCCTTCTTGCTCTCGCTTGCGAGGAACTTGTTCATTTTTGATTTTTATTATCGCGTCTCCAACCTTTATTCCCGCTTTTTCGGCCGGAGAAGCCGGAGCAACAGCCATAATTTGAACCTTTGGCTCAACTAAATTATGATTTTCATCATCCCCTATCTGCGTCGGAATGCCCAAATACATTACAATAGTCAGTAAAATTGCGGCGACCACCCAAAAAGAAATAACACCGCCTAAAATAATTAAAGCTTTTTGCCAAAAAGGCTTGGTGGTAAAACTACGAGGATCGTCAATCCTTTCCTCGTGTCCGTAGAGCTTAACAAAAGCTCCTAATGGTAAAAGATTTAAAGAATAAATCGTTTCGCCAAATTTTTTACCAAATAATCGAGGAGGATACCCTAGGCCGAACTCTTCAACTTTTACTCCAAATTTCTTCGCCAATAAAAAGTGCCCTAATTCGTGAAGAATAATTAGTCCGATAAGACTTATAAAAGCAATGATAATGGTTAAAAGCATAATAATTTAACTTATTCCAATATTTCTTTCTTTTTTCTCTCTCCGAGCTCTTCAATTTTTTTATTATATTCGTCAATTAAATCTTGAAGTTCGTCTTTTGCTCGAAATTTATCATCCTCTCGAATCTCTCCTGCCCGGAATTTATCTTGAACTTCTCTCCAAACTGTTTCCCGCCAGTGTCTTATAGTTCTCCGCGCCTCCTCTGTCTTTACTGCCAGCCCTCTTAATAAATCCTGGCGATACTCCTCGCTCAAGGGTGGGAAAGAAAGCCGAATTATATCCTTATCTACAACCGGAGATACTCCAACTTTTGATTGAGAGATGGCTGCCACCATTGGCTCAATATATGACTTATCCCAAGGCTGAATTATAATTTCTCGGGCTTTTGGACAGAAAATAGCCCCCAACTGCTTGAGCGGCGACTTGCTGCCGGAAAAATCCACTAAAATATCTTCAACCAAAACCGGAGAAACCCTTGAGGTCCTAATCTGAGCAACTTCTTTTTCTAAAAAACTCATTACTTTCTCTATCTCTGGTTTTACTTTATCAATTATTTCTTTGTACATAGGGTTTACACGGGTCCGACCCGTACAGGTTGCACGGGTCGGACCCGTGTTTATTTATAATTCCATTAATAAAATCTCAAGGGCTAATTTCGAATTGACATTAGTGGTTGAAACCAAAAAATTTGTGCTTTGAATAAGTTTAAGGATTTTTTTAATTTTGGGCAAAGAATTTTTCTCTTCGCTAAGCAGTATTTTTCTAAAATACTGAAGCCAGATATACAAAACTTCTTTGATGGTTTGAGGACTTTGTGAAGATAAATTTTTAGCATATTGGAAACGAAAAGCCAAATCAGAAACACTAAGTTTTTCAATTTCCTTAGTTTTTTGTTTAAAATCGCTGACTTTTTTCAAATCTGAGAAAAAATCCAGTGCTAACCCCGGCCTTCCCAGAGAAAGCGAAGATAGTTCGCTCGCCTGGCCAGGAGTGGCACCTTTTGTTTTCAAATAATTTTCAATTTCCAAATGTTTTACTGGAAAAAACTTCAATCGCTGAACTCTTGAGAGAATTGTCGGCAATAACATCTCCGGATATTCAGTTACCAAAATCAAAAGAGTTTTGCCTTTTGGTTCTTCCAGGGTTTTTAAAAAACAACTTTGAGCTGCTCTGGTCATCAAATGAGCTTTATCTATAACTGCCGCTTTAAAGGGAGCTGAATAGGAACGGAGGGATAATTTCCAAATAAGGTCTCTTATTTGAGATATTTGAATTCCCTTTTTTAGGAACGAGATTAAAGAAAAATCGGGATAAATCCCCCTTTCAATATCTTGGCAGGAACGACAGGTCTGGCATGGCTTTTTATCATTCTGGCAATTTAAATATTTAACAAATTCAATAGCTAAAGTTTTTTTTCCTAATTTTTCTTCACCAAAAAATAAAAAAGCCTGAGGAATTTTATCTGCTTCAGCCAGACGCTTTAATAAGTTCCATTGTTTTTGATGACCCAATATCATATAACTTGCAACTTGTAATTCGTAACCCAAATCTTGTAACTTATAACTTGTAACTTATAACTCAAGAGGGTTACAGGTTACAGGTTATAAGTTACAGGTTACAGGTTTCGAGATTTTATTTCTTTGTCATTATGCTCTTTTTATAGGCCTCAAGGTTTTCAAGCACTACTCCAGTTCCCTTCGCTACGCAAAATAATGATTCATCAGCTAAAAAACAAGGAACACCAGTAGATTGAGCAATAAGTTCGTCAATATTTCTAAGCATTGCCCCCCCTCCAGAAAGAACCATTCCTTTATCTATAATATCGGCTGAAAGTTCAGGAGGTGTATCTCTCAAAACCGTTTTAATTACTTGAACAATTTCATGAAGTCGGTCAAAAATTGCCTCTTGAATTTCATTAGATGAAACTATAAGATTTCTGGGCAATCCTGAAATTAAATCTCGACCTCGAATTTCTAACTTCCTCTCAGAAACCTGTTCGTCTTTAGAGGATTTTTCTGACAAGGCGCTACCGATTTTTATTTTTATTTCCTCGGTAGTTTGCTCGCCGATAGCTAAATTATGTCTCTCTTTGATATAATTTGAGATTGCCTGGTCTATTTTATCTCCACCCGTTCTCAAAGAAGAGGAAGTTACTATTCCTCCAAGAGAAATCACAGCCACTTCTGAGGTCCCTCCACCAATATCAACAATCATATGGCCCGAGCAAGAATTGATAGGAATTCCAGCGCCAATCGCAGCTAAAATAGGCTCTTTAGCAACATATACTGCTTTGGCACCGGCTGTCATCCCAGCTTCAATCACCGCTCTTTTTTCGGTTGAGGTAATGCCGGCCGGAACCCCGATTAATAATTCTGGTTTCAAAAAATTGAAAGACCTTGTTATTTTTTTAATAAAATATCTTATCATTGCCTGGGTAACGCGATAATCAGCAATCACTCCATCTTTTAATGGTCGGTAAACTCTTATAGTATCTGGAGTCCGGCCAGTCATTTCTTTGGCTTCTTGTCCCACTGCTAAAATTCTATTTTCAGAGACACTAACTGCTACTACTGAAGGTTCGTTCAAAACCACCCCTTTACGAGGAATAAAAACTACAGAGTTACAAGTTCCCAGATCAATGCCAATTTTTTTAGAAAACATAACCCTACGAATTTACGAATTATTACGAATATACGAATAATAGTCTGAGGGCAGGTTGCTGAGGGGGACACTTCGCAGCCGAGCCCAAGAATAGATTTGAATTTTCTTCTAAGGATATTAAGGCTCGGCGAGAATTAGCAGCAGCTGATGATAACTTTGTTCTACCTTTTAGCTGACTGCGTACCCCCCGAAGTAATCTGCCCGAAGACTATTTCTCTGATATTCTTTTAATATCTGCCCCCAATTTCTGAAAGCGCTCCTCAATACGTTCGTATCCCCTATCAATTTGATAAATATTACCAATTATTGTTTTTCCTTTAGCTATTAATCCGGCAATAATCAGGGCAGCTCCGGCTCGAATATCAGAACTGGGAATTTCAATCCCCTTAAGCAGGGTGGGGCCGTTAATTATTGCCCGGTGAGGGTCGCAAAAAATTATATCAGCCCCCATTTTATTTAATTCTTCAAGGTATTTAAGCCGACTTTCATATAAGGGGTCGTGAATTAAGGTAAGACCTTCGGTTTGAGTAGCTAAAACTCCAAGTTCCGGCAGTAAATCGGTGTGAATGCCGGGATAAGGTGAACTTTGGACTTTATCCATTTTAAGTTTCCTTGAAGGAAAAACCTTGATTGTTTTTGGGCCTAAAATTTCAATTTTCGCCCCAAAATCCCGAAGATGCTTTAAAAAAAGTTCAAGAAAAGAAAACTCAGCGTTTTTAATCAAGACTTCTCCCTGGGTTGCTAATGCTGCTACAATAAAAGTTCCTGCTTCTATGGGGTCTGACATTAAATAATGATTAAATCCTTTTAATTTTTTTTGACCAATAATATTCAGGATATGGACCCCACTCGGTTTAATTTTTGCTCCCATTTTTTTAAGAACTTTGGTTAATTCTTGAACCTGATAATCTTGGTCAGCAATTTTCAAAATAGTTTTCTTGGCCCTAAGAACAGAAAACAAAAGAATATTTTCGGTTGCAGTAACACTAAATTCCCTAAGAATAATTTCTATAGGCTTAAATTTTAATTCCTTAACACCCGACGTTTCCCTTGGCGCCTCTGGCGCCAATTCCTCAACGTCGGGTGTTGTAAAGTAATAAAATTTATCTTTTGATGAAACTTTAATACCTGCCTGAGAAAAAGCATCTAAATGGCTGTCTAAGGGTCTGGCACCAATTAAACAACCACCCGGCGAAGGAATTTTTATTTTGGCAAATTGGGCTAAAAGCGGCCCTAAAATTAAAACCGAACCTCTAAGACAACCAACAATATCCCAGGGAAGTTTTGAAGGATTAATATTTGAACATTTTATTCTAATTTTTCTTTTCCCCAGCCAAGAAATTTCAGCTCCCAACCCTTCTAAAATCTTCAGCATTTTGAAAACATCCTCAATTAAAGGAAGGTTGCCAATAATACAAGGTTCTTTAGTCAAGAGGGTGGCGGCTAATATCGGAAGAGCGGCATTTTTTGCCCCTCTGGCCTCAATGGTTCCTTTTAAAGTTTTTCCTCCTTGGATCACAAATTTTTCGGTCATAATTTTTAGAGTGTTGAATAATTATTTTTCAGCGTAATTTCAGCGTATAGTCCAGCGTGGTTCAGCGATAAAACTATGCTAACGCTGAATAACGCCGATATCTACGCTGAACAACGCTGAATTATTCAACGGTCTTAATTTTATACTAAAGCAAAATTTAAAATTTGGCAAGCCCCATTAGAATTCTGTCCATACTATACGGGAAATACACGAGTCCGACCCGTGTATTTTTTGCATCTAAACATTAAAACAAAAAAGTGTTAAAATAAGCCTACATTAAGATGACTAAAAAAGTTCGGACTATTTTATTTTTATTTCTGGCAATTTTGTTCTTAATAGTTGCCCCGGTAACTATTTTATATTATCTGGGTTGGCATTTTGATTGGGAAACAAAAAAAATTATCCAACCGGGAGTTTTTTATTTTAAAATTTGGCCCAAAAATAGCCAAATCTACCTTAATGAAGAGTTTGAAAAGAAAACTGACTTTTTCTTTGGCTCAGCTCTAATTGAAAACCTTTCGCCTAAAAAATATAGTATAGAAATTAGAAAACAAGGGTTCCATAGCTGGAAAAAAACTTTGGAAATAAAAGAAAGAGAGGTCACCGAAGCAAAAAATATTATTTTAATTTCAGAAAACCCTAATTTTACAATTATATCCAAAGGAATAGAAAGTTTTTATTTTTCTCCTGATAATAAAAAAATAATTTTAAAGGAGGAAACAAATACGAACCCTGAAAATCCTCAAAACCCTGAAAGCTCAAGCTTGCTTGCCAACCGAAGCCTTGGCGAAGGATGGGCTTTAAAACTTTTTGATTTAGAAAAAAATGTTAAAAGTCTTTTAATTGAAGAAAAAGATATTTCCCTTCCTGCCCGCAGTAGCCTTGGCGAAGGCGGGGAACAAGTTCAACTAATTGATTTAAAATTTTCTCCTGACTCAAAAAGAATATTACTTGAAGTTGGAATAATTTCAACACCCGACGTTGAGGAATTGGCGCCAGCCAACTCAAGTTTTTCAGAGAAAAATTTAGGCGGGCCAGAGGCGCCAAGGGAAACGTCGGGTGTTAAGATATATTATCTTTTAGAAATAGATAAGGTTCCGGTAGTTTTAACTCCCCTTGATTTTTTAGGTCCGGATGTGCAGGAAGTTTATTTTAACCCAAAAAATCCCCAAAAATTATTAATATTAAAAACAGGAAAATTAAGCGAAGCAGATTTAACCCTGTTAAATCCGACAAAGTCGGAGCGGAGCAATTTAACAGGGTTAATTGATAAAAAAATCTCTTCACCTCATTTTGAAAATATAATTACTTGCTCGGTTCTTAAAAACAATATTCATTGTCTTGATAACTCGGGTTTTGTTTTTAGAACTGATTTCTCTTTTTCTCCTAAAGAAAAATTAAATACAACTCCCCTTCCTCCAAAGAAAGAAACTGAATACAAAATATTCGGAATAAATTCCCACATTTTTCTGAAAGAAAGTAATATTTTATATTCTCTAAATAAGGCTCAAAAAACTTTTGAAAAACTTTTTGAACCAGTTAAAAACTTAAGATTTTCACCGGATTCCAAAAAATTAGTTTATTTCAATAATTACGAAATCTGGATTTTGTTTTTGGAACAAATATATAACCAGCCCCAAAGAGAGGCCGGAGAAAAAGTATTCTTAACTCGTTTTTCAGAAAAAATTAATGAAATTTTTTGGTACACAAATCACTATTTAGTATTTGATGTTGGAGATAAAATAAAAATCATTGAAATCGACAACCGAGATAAAATAAATATTGTTGATTTTGCTGAATTTCCCTCTTCTAAAAAAGGAAAACCTCCTAAAATATTCTGGAATCAAACTAATAAAAAATTATATATTTTATCTGAAGAAACTTTATATAGTTCAAAAAAATTAGTTCCCTAAAAAACGAGACCCGACCTCGTGACGAGGTCGGGTCTCGTAAATAGTTTAACTTTGAGATTCTATTTTTGTCTTTAAATCTTCCCAGCTCATTTCGCCTGCCTCTCCTATATTACAAATCTCTCTAAATTGGCAATATTTACACTGCCAATTATTTGGATAACCAGAGAAGCGCGAAGGGATAATGTTGGAATCAATTTGTTTTCTAAGATTGGTTAATTCGTCCAAAAGAGACTGAGCTTGGGCCTGATTATAGCCAATTACAAATTCCTTTAACTGTTGGTCATCTTTGTTGACATAAAGCAATATTCCTTTTGAAATTTTAAAATAATGTAAATAGAGCTGAATTTGATTAATATTTTCTTCTTTTGGCTTATCTAAATACCTAAAACCCATACTATTTATACTTTTAATATCAAGAACATACAGTTCTTTACCATCGCTAATTACTGCGTCGGCCCTTCCTGAAACTAACTCTTGGGGAGGAATATTTACTTCTGAAGCTACTACATGAATATCTTTAGTGCTGAGTAAGGACTCCATAATGAGTTTATGGATATGGTTGCCGTGCTCAAATAACCTCAAAATATTTGCTTCCATCTCTTTTCTGGGAGCATTTTTAAATTTAAAAAACACTGAGCGAGAACATTTTCCAGCATCTGAAATATAAAAATGATGTTGGTCTTTATCTTTCTGCCTGTCCAAATAAAATTTATCAATAATTTCTCTTAGCATAATTTGAAAATTATCTCTTCTTCCACTGGGGGGCTCGGCGGGCGCGTTTTAAGCCGAATTTCTTTCTTTCTCTTGCTCTTGGGTCCCTTGTTAAATAGCCTATCCTACGGAGCCGCTTGCGAAAATCAGGATTAAACTTTACTAAACCCCTGGCTATTCCATGCCTTACGGCTTCAGCTTGGGCAAAAATTCCCCCTCCTTTTACCTTGACCGAAATTCTAAACTTATCAAGAGATTTCATTTTTCGGAGAGAATCGGTAGCAACCTGTTGAAGTTCAGGAGTAAAAAAATAATCCTGATAAGGTTTTTCGTTAACTAAAATCTCCTTTTCCCCTTTAGTAAAAATTCTCACCCGAGCTACTGCTGTTTTTCGTTTGCCAACACTTTCAAGATATTGCGCTGGTTTGACAGTTTTTTTCTTGGTTTCTTTTTTCTCAGCCTTTTTCTTTGCAGATACTTTCTTTTCTTCCTTCTTTATTTTTTCAGTTTTCTTGGGTTTTTCCTTTTTGGTAGATTTTTTGGTTTTAGTTGTTGTTTTTTTCATAAACCAATACAAATTTGCGAATAATAGAGCGAGGCAAGATGATCTTCTTGAGCATGAAGTGGGTGGGTGTGGTCCCCCGCCCCGTTGCAGCGGGGCGGGGGTTGCTCAAGAAAATCATTTTGCCGAGCGATATTTTTCTGAGGGCTTGATTGCTAAGTGATCACTCTACTTTTAAACGCTTTATCTGTTTAGCTCTTAATTTATTTTTAGGCAGCATCCCAAAAACTGCTTTTCTTAAAACTTCTCCGGGATTTTTTTTAAAAAGTTTTTCAAAAGAAATCCCTTTTAATCCCCCCAAATAGCCGGTGTGATGGTAATAAATTTTCTTTTCCTTTTTTTTACCTGTTAACTTGATTTTATTGATATTTTTAACAACAATAAAATCTCCCATATCTTTATTAAGGGCAAAATCTACTTTCTGTTTACCACGCAATAATATGGCAATTTGAACCGCCAATCTTCCTAAAACCTTATTGCTGGCATCAATGGTATGGGTTTTACGTTCCATATTTATAGAAGCAGAATAACGCGGATAGTAACGCAGATTTACGCAGATAGCCTTCCGCGTTTTTCCGCGTAACTATCCGCGTGAAGCGAAGCGATCCGCTTCTACTTTACCAGCTCAATAATTGCCATCTTTGCTCCATCTGATTTTCTAGGTCCCAACTTAATAATCCTTGTATATCCTCCTTTTCTCTCCTTATATCTGGGGGCAATTTCCTCAACTAACTTCTTAACTAAATTTTTTGAAAAATATTTTGCTAAAATTCGTCTGGAAGCTAAATCTTGCTTTTTTGCTCGGGTTATAAATTTTTCTGCAAAGGCTGAAATTTCTTTAGCTTTTGCTTCAGTAGTCCTTATTTTTTCCTCTAAAAAAAGAGCTCTGGCTAAAGATTTTAACAGGGCTTTTCGCTGATTTCTTTTTCTTGAAAGTTTTCTACCCTTTTTAAGTTTACGCATTTGATTTCTTCTTTTTGGGCTTTTTCTTTTTCTTTTTGACTACGCCAGCTTTTTTGGCGGCCCTATCTTTAATAGAAGCCTTAGCTTTAATAGGAGCGGGTTTCTTTTTAGGAGCTCTCTCTTCAGGAAGCTTCTTTTCTTCCAGGACCTTGAAGCTTTCTCTAAGCAAGGAAAAATGTTTTACTAAAATTTCCGAGGCCCGATAGAAGGCTTCTTTAGGAGTAACTGTTCCGTCGGTCTCAACTTCTAAATATAATCTATCAAAGTCTGTCCTCTCTCCTACCCGCATATTTTCTACTTTATAACTTACCCTTCTAACCGGAGTAAAAATGGCATCAACGGGTATAACTCCAATTTCTAATTTTTCCTGTTTTTTCCTCCGTTCAATCGGCTCATATCCAATACCTTTCTCAATCTGAATTTCCATCTCTAACTCTGCTTTTTTATCAGTTAAAGTAGCGATATGACAAGATTTATTTATTAATTCAACCTGACTGGGATAATCAAAATCAGAACCCTTGACTTCTTTTTCTCCTTTAATTTTCAGGAATGCTTTTTGGGGTTCATCGGTGTATATTTTAAATCTCATTTGCTTTAAATTCATTATAATGTTGATTACATCTTCTAAAACTCCGAATATTGTTGAAAATTCGTGCTGAACTCCTTTAATCTTCATTTGAGTTACAGCTGCTCCTGGTAAAGAAGAAAGCAAAACTCTTCTAAGACCGTTACCAATAGTTACTCCATAACCAGGATATAGGGACTCAATTTCAAAACGAGCCCAGTTATCTTTTTTGCTAATAATTTTAGCTTGTCGTGGTAAAAGTATCATATTCTGTAGAAGCAGATTTACGCCGATATCTACGCTGATTTACGCTAAAATATATCGGCGTTTATCGGCGTTGTCATCGGCGTTTATCAGCTTCTATCTTAGCGGGAATAATACTCAAAAATGGTGGAAAGCTCAGCTGGGGAAGCTGCCTCTTCTAAAAACGGTGTTTCAATGATTTCCCCTTCCAATTTTCCAATATTAATCTTAATCCAAGAAGGAGGTTTATATTTTTTTAAAATTGTAGGAAGATTTTGGAAAATAACTTTTTTGCCAGACCGGGGATTTAGGCTAATCTTATCACCTTTTTTTGTCTGAAAAGAGGAAATATTAACCATCTTTCCATTAACTAAAAAATGATTATGACTGATAATTTGATTCTAAAAACTACATTATCTAAACGACTCTCTAATTTTTTCAACAATAAGGCGCTTGTGTCCTCTACCTTTCCTCGTTTTTCAAGAATTTCTTTTATATATTTTCTAAATTGCTTTTCTTTTAAATTATACCAGACTTTTAATTTCTGTTTTTCTCTTAATTCTTTTCCATATTCAGAAACCGTCCTTCTTCTTCTTTTGCTTTTCATTCCTGGCGGATATGGTTTTATTACCATTGGGCACTTTGGCGATAAGCATTTATCGCCTTTAAGAAAAAGTTTCTGTCCTAACTTTCTACAAATTTTACACTTATTATTTTTCACTTTATGAAAAATACTGAAGTTACGCAGATTTTACGCTGAATTTTCAGCGTTGTTACCAGCGTTACCTCAGCAGTTATTACACCCGTCTTGCCTTAGGCGGCCTACAACCGTTATGTGGTATTGGAGTTACATCTGTAACAGAAGAAATACCTAAACCGTGAGTGACTAAAGACCTAATAGCTGATTCCCGACCAGACCCTATTCCTTTTACTAAAACTGATACCTTTTCAATTCCTAATTTTTTAGCAGCTGAGGTTATTGCTTCAGCTACTTTTGAGGCAGCAAAAGGCGTAGATTTTTTCGTCCCCTTAAACCCAATAGAACCGGCGCTAGCCCAAGTTAAAACATTTCCTTGTAAATTAGTTAAAGTAATCATAGTATTGTTATAAGAAGAAGAAATATAAACCCTCCCCTCTTTCGTTTTGGGGATAGTCGAAACCTTAATCTCTTTTCTCATTCCCGCTTCTATGGTTTCTCTCTCTTTCAAGAGTTCTTCTCTGGTTTTTTTTACTATACGTTTTTTCCCCATTTTTTCACTTCGTGAAAAACGCTGAATTTTCAGCGTTACCTCAGCGGTATTACTTGGATCCCGGAGCCTGTCTTTTCCCTGAGCTTACTGTCTTTCTTACATTTCCCCGAACAGTTCTATTATTAGTTCTTGTCCTTTGCCCTCTAACCGGCAATCCTTTGCTATGACGAATTCCTCGCCAAGAACCAATCTCACGCAACCTTTTAATATTCAACATTATTTCTCTTCTAAGCTCTCCTTCAGTTTTATATTTCTTTTCAATAATATCTCTAAGTTTATTGACCTGTTCCGGGGTCAAGTCAGAACTATGTTGATAAGGATCAATACCTGCTTCTCTTAAAATTTTTCTACTGGAAACTAAACCTATGCCATATATATGGGTTAAAGCTCTTTCTATTTGTTTTTGCTCAGGAATATTAATTCCGGCTATTCTCGGCATAATTCTTGTAACTTGTAACCTATAACTTATAACCCAAGAAAAAATGTAAATTATTATATAAATAAATCTTGGGTTACGCGTTACAAGTTACAAGTTTCGAGACTTCTAACCTTGGCGCTGTTTGTGCCTGGGATTTTTACAAATTACATAGACCCTTCCTTTGCGCCTGACAATTTTACAATTTTTGCAAATTTTTTTTACCGAAGACCGAACCTTCATAGTTTGTAGAAACAGATTTACGCCGATATCTACGCTGATTTACGTCAATTATTTTTCAGCGTTTATCGGCGTTGTCATCAGCGTTTATCAGCTTCTATTTTCCCCTATACACTATTCTTCCCCGATTCTCATCATAGGGGTTCATTTCTACTATCACTTTATCACCGGGCAAAATCTTAATTCGGTAAATTCTTAATCTCCCGGCTAAATGAGCAATTATTTCTTTCCCTTCATCTAACTTTACTCGAAAATGAGTACTTGGTAAGGACTCTAAAACAATGCCGTTTTTCCGATAAACTTTTTTATTAGATTTTCCCATCAATGATTCTAGCTTAACAAAGTTCTCTTGATTAGTCAACCCCGTAGAGAAATTTTGACTGCCTCCGGCATTTAAGTGTTTTGCGTTGCAAAACACTTTGTCAAAATTCTTCTACGGGGTCAACCCTTAATCTTAATTCAACTTTATCAAGGTCACCTGGAATTTTTTTCCTCCAAAGAGGCCAAGATTTTACCTCGACTTTAGTTATCTGAGAATGGTTTTCCAAAAATATTTTGGTTTCTTTAAAAGATTTTCCTAAAAGAGCTTTTTTAAGTTCTTCCGGGTCAATATCTGAATAAATTTTAGCTTTAATTTTTAAATTTAAAACAATCTTCCCCGATTCTATATCTACTGATTCAAGAGAATAATCACTTTCTAAACTTTCTTCTTGGAGTTTTTCACCCTCAGGAATATTTAAATTAACAAGACTTTTAGCAAATTTTTCTATATCTGATTTTTTAAATCCCAAGCCTTCCGAACTAACCTTAACTTGAAGATTAAATGATTCAGCCTCAGCCAAAGCTTGCATCAAACTATTACTTTCTACAATCTTTTGAGATATTGCCCTATCTAACAAGACAAAATCTAAAGGAAGAGCTGCTTTTAAAAAATCCTTGCTTTCTTTTTTCAATTCCTCGGCTAAAGTATTTCTGGCTCTCTCTAAATCCTCTTCAGTAATCTGGGAAACCTCACCTTTAAAACCACCCATCATGGAGGAAAAAGATTTTCCATAAAAATTAGTATATTTCGGGGTCCCTGCAAATCCAGGAATAGAAAAGGTGGAAGGGCCAATGTTATATTCTTCTCCTACTTCGGCTGCTCGAACTTCTATATCAGTATAACCAGGAATAAGCTTTCCTTTTTCGGAGTTTCCTCCTGAAATCACCTCTTTCTCAACTGACCTGAATAATTTTCCCTCAGTGGAAACAAATCGAGTATTAGGAAGCAAGCCCTGGGTAAGTGTAGAATAAGCGTTATAAACTCGAATTATACCCTTTGCTTTTTCTTCTTTCAGGGTTTTACCCGAAGTAGAAAATTCTTGGGAAGAAAATTTTTCATCTTTAAAAATCTTTCCGGGAATAATCCCGTCTTCTAACCAAATATCCGGTTTAAACTGGTCATAATTTGAATCAATAGTAACCGTCTCTTCAAAATATAAGATTTCGGCCTCTGGCCAAATATTAACCTTTACCTTAGAAAAAAAGAAAAAACCCGAAAGTCCTATTAAAATTAAAATAAGGGAAAATAAAACAAAGCCCTTTGAAAGAAGTCTCTTATCTTTCCAATTTTTGCTTCGCAAAATTTGGGAGGGCTTGGTCCTTTCCGCCTTTTTCATTCGTCTAAAATCCCGAGAGGTATCTATTTTTTGAGGAGGAATAATATCAAAAAATTTCTTCATTATTAATTGTCAATAAAGTTGGAGTATATTGAGGGGTTTTTAAACTTTCTGTTCTATCTTCAATATTTTTAAAATCTTTGGGGAAAATAAACTTTATCTTACTCCCCATTTTCCTCAAACTATCTTGAATTTCCGGAAGTTGACTTCCTCCTCCAAAAAAGAAAACAGTTGAAGGAAAAAGTCCTTCAATCTTCATTTCTTTGATTCCTGATTTTAAACCTTCATACCAATCTCTCTGCTCCCCTGCCAAAATCTCTTTAATTCTTTCTCTAATTTCAGGACTTAAAAGTTTGTTTGAATATCTTTCTTTTAAATCTCTGGCTCTTTCTTCATTTATCCCTAAAGTATTGGATAAACTTTGAGAAAATATTTTTCCTCCCATTCCAAATTCATTAATTCGTTCTAGATTGCCATCTTTTACTAAAAAAATCTGGGTAACTTCTCCTCCAACATCAAGAAAAATGACGTCCTTTTTTATCCCTTGAATAACTGGCAAGCCCTTCACCTTTTCCGGAAAAAAGGTGAAGGGTAAATTTTCAGGAGGATATATTATTTTTACTCTGTTAGAGATATCTTCCTTCTGGTCTTTTGCCTTATTCCCAGAATCTCTAACGGGGTTTAAAATTCCTAATCCTAAATCTTCAATAATCTTCTTTATATTTTCTAAATAATTTTTTGCTAAAAAAGCACTTAAAATTTTAAACTCTAAAATTTTCCCTTTGTACCCTTGAAATGTTGATACTGCATAGCCATCAATTTTCCTCCCCAGAAATTTTAGAGAAATCCCTTGAATATCTTGAGGTAAAATACCAAATTCTTCAGCAAATTTTTGAGAAATCTCTTTTTGAACATTTCTTAAAACCTGGTCATAAATAATTTTTTCCTCTACTTCGGAAATTTCTTCCTTGGCCTTTTTTCGTTCAAAAAACTGAAAAACAATCCTTCCTTTTAAAATAGTAGCTGGCAAGCTTAATAAAGTTAAAGTAGTTCTAATCCCGGCCTGTTCTTGGGTTTCCTTGATCGCTTTTGAAATTGTTTTTTTAAGAACCTCTTCTTCAAAATCCCTGCTGTCAAAGACTCCAGATTTTTCAAAATATTGTTGAGAAGCGCCTAAAACAATAATCTTTTTATTATCTTTCTTTGCTAATTGTTCTCTCTTAAAAATCAAGGCTTTTATCGCTTCAGTGCCGATATCCAAAACTAAAAAAAATTTATCTTTTTGTTTTGGCTTCAAAAATCTCAAACTCATTTCATTTGGAAGAGCGGGTACTATAATTTTACCTCGCATCATTTTTTTTAGCAAATTTTTAAGCACAAGGTCTCCGCAGCCAAACCTGCGGAGACCGGGTCTCTCTGCAGAGACCAGGTCTCCACGTTAAGATTTTAAAATCGCGCGGATTCTTCTAATGCCTGCTCCGGATGATTTCTCTTTGATAATTTTAAATTTACCAAGCTTAGAGGTTCTTTTTACATGAGGACCGGCACAAATTTCTTTTGAGAAACCGCCAATAGAATAAACATTTACTCTTTCAGGACGCCACCCACTCACCGCCCGTTTAAAAGCAAAAGCTAAAGCCCCTGATTTTATTGCCTCTTTGTAAGACATTTCTTCTTTTTTAACTTCTAAATCTTCTTTAATTTTCTGATTAACAATTCCTTCAACTTTTTTAAGTTCTTGTTCGGTCATTTTAGATGAATGAGAAAAATCAAACCGAAGTCGTTGAGGAGTAATATTAGAGCCCATTTGTTTAACAGAAGTTCCCAAAACTTCCCTTAAGGCCTGATGTAATAAATGAGTAGCGGTATGATACTTGATTACCTGAACAGAATGGTCAGCTAAACCGCTTTTGAATTTTTGCTCAGCCCCAGCCCGAGAGAGTTTTTGGTGTTTTTTGAAAGCTTCCTGAAAATCTTGGCAATTAACTGTTAAACCATAATGGACTAATTCTTCTTCAATCATTTCTAAAGGAAAGCCAAAAGTTTCGTAAATATAAAAGGCATCTTCTCCTCCAAATTCTTTTTCTCTCTGATACTTTTTATTAACTAATTTCTCCAATTCTCGCAACCCTTTAGCCAGGGTCTTTTCAAACTTCTCTTCTTCTTTAATTAACTGCCCAGAAATAAAATCTTTCCCTTGCCAAAGATGAGGATAAATTTCTTTATAAATATCAATCACTGTTTCAGCAATTTTGTGAGAAAATACATCCTTAATACCCAATTGCCGACCATATCTAACTGCTCGCCGAATTAGTCGGCGGAGCACATAACCTCGCTCAACGTTGGATGGCTCAATGTTTTCGGCTAAGATAAAAGTAGCTGCTTTTAAGTGGTCAGCGATTATCCTGTAACTTGTAACTCGCTCGCCCGCTTCGCCGAAGCTAAAGCGAGGCGAACCCGCTTCGTCTTGCGAAGCAAGGCGGGCGGGTAACTTGTAACTTGTATTTGTTAAAGTTTCAATCTTTTTGATTATTGGTGCAAACAATTCCATTTCATAAACATTGTCCTGACCATTCAATATGGCTACTGTTCTCTCAGCCCCCATTCCAGTATCAACATTTTTTTGTACTAATGGCACATATTCATATTCTATTTCGTCATTATGGTTTTTGGGTTTATTTCTTTTTGAATTTTGATTTGTCATTTTGATTTTCTTATTGTATTCCATAAAAACATCATTCCAAATCTCAACGTATTTGCCACAATCGCAACCTGGCCGGCAATCGGAACCACATTTATCTTTGCCAACATCATAGAACATCTCGGTGCAGGGACCACAGGGGCCGGTCTGACCTGCTGGACCCCACCAATTCTCGTTTTTTGGTAAAAAATAAATTCTCTCTTTGGCAATACCTAGTTTTTGCCAAATTTGAGCTGATTCTTCGTCTCTTGGAGCATCTTTATCGCCAGCAAAAACTGTTATGCTTAATTTTTCTTTTGGAATTCCCAACCATTTCTTCTTAGTTAAAAATTCAATGCTCCATTCAATTGCCTCTTTTCTCCAATAATCACCAACTGACCAATTCCCTAACATTTCAAAAAAAGTTAAATGCCAGGAATCGCCGACTTTATCAATATCACCGGTACGCAAACATTTCTGACAATTAACTAATCTCTGGCCAGCTGGATGTTTTTCCCCTAATAAAAAAGGCACCAAGGGATGCATCCCAGCCGTAGTAAAAAGCACAGTCGGATCGTGCTCTGGAACCAAAGAAGCGCCAGGAATTATAGCGTGCCCTTTTTCTTTGAAAAATTGAAGATATTTTCTCCGCAATTCTTTTGCCTTCATATATCTTAATAATAATAAAAATTGCCCCTTTGGGCAAGTCTACTTCATGAAACATAAAACCTGGAATAAAATCAAAAATCTAACTGACTATGACTATATGACTAAATTTTGTCATCGTCACTGTCATCATCATTGTTTGTTTTAGCTGTATCTATCGGCTACTATCGAGGCAACATAAGCCTCCGGTTTGATTTTTGGTTCAAATCCATTCCCCCGAATAAGTCCGGTTAATTCTTTTATCATATCTTTTGTCTGACCATTTTCACCGATATCAGCGTGAATATAACGGAATTGATAGCAAAAATCTTTGTTTCTTAGTTTTTGAATTTTCTTTTTAAAATTCTCTCTTAAAAATAAAGCTAAATCACAAGACAATAAAACTTCTTGTAAAACACGATTTTTCCAATTAACAAATCTCTTATTAAAATTAGAAGTATATTTTACTTTCTTAAGAAAAAATCTTCCTCCCTCGCCCATTCTCAAAATCGCCACAACTACTGGAAAATGCGGCTCATTTCCCGAGGAAGAATCACAGCCAACAATAATATCATATGATCTCTCTGGTTTTTCTGCCATATATTTTATCATCTCTTCCATTACTTCCTCTACTGTTAAATTTCCTCGAGTTGGATTAAAAAAATGACCTTGTAAAGCTCTTTCCATAATTAGCCTACGAGACTCAAGCCTCGTTGACCTTAACACTTTAACATATCCCAAGAAAAGAATCAACTCACTGCTCTGACTATCCTAATAAGCTCTTTTGCGTTTAAAGAAGCTCCTCCGACAAGAAGTCCTTGAAGATGAGCCTCTTTTATATAACCGGCAGCATTTTTACTATTTATACTGCCTCCATAAAGAATTCTAATTCTTTTAGCGGTTGGAGAATTGTAGAGCTTGGTAATAATCTTTCTGATGAGTAAGCCCATTTTCTGAGTTTCTTCAACATCACAAGGTTTTCCGGTTCCAATAGCCCAAACCGGCTCGTAAGCAATACAAAATCCTGAAACCTGTAACTTGTAACTTGTAACTCCTTTTAGGGCTAACTCTATTTGCCTTTTTAAAACCATCTCTGTTTCTCCTTTATTTCTCTGTTCCCTGGTCTCCCCTATACATAAAATAGGACTCATTTTAATTTTAATTACTGCTTTTAATTTTTTATTTATTATCTCGTCTGTTTCCTTAAAATATCTCCGTCTTTCAGAATGCCCGACAATAACATATTGACAACCCAAATTTAAAAGTTGGTCTGGAGAAATCTCGCCTGTATAAGCGCCTTCTTTTTCCCAAAAACAATTTTGCGAACCTAATTTGACATTTGAGATTTGAGATTTTGGATTTAGCAAATATACAAACGGCGGGCAAATTACTACTTCTACTTTTTTATTATTTTTTAATCCTCTTTTTAGAGAATTAAAAAGCCACTTGGCTTTGGCCAAAGTCTGCGGATTCATCTTCCAATTTGCGATAATTAATGGCTTCATGAATTCATTTTTTACTGTCTGTTGGTATAAAATTCGAAATTTACAGGGGGTCGAAATTTACAGGGGGCGACCCTCTGTAAGTTTACTTCTCTAATGATAGCCGCTTGAATTTTTCTATTAATTTCCTCACCTCTCTTTTATATCTCACCCAATTTTCTACCCACTCTTGACAACCTTCTTTTCCGCCTATTACTTCTAACACAAATTTTCTCTCAGTAACCGAAGGGAAATTCTTTTTTCCTAAATAATCTTGGTAACTTGACCATTTGTATTCTTCTAAAAATTTAATCACTTTCTCAGGATCCTTCACTCCTTTTTCCTTCCATCCGGGTTCAACACAACTGGTAGGATTGGTATGAATGTAAGTAAAGACTACTCTTAATTGGGTATCATTTTTAATGGGGGTAACGCTAAATCTATCTTGGAAAAAATGTCCTTTAATCTTTGTTCCATACTTCCTCTTGAAATATGATGCGTAGCCACTTTCCACTTTTAGCATAAAGTTACTAATCCCGCCTGTTTTCAATTGTCTCAACAACAAATGAATATGATTTGGCATCAGACAAAAAGCCAACACTTCAACTAAAAGATCCCTTTCGTCTTTGAATACCATGGTCTCGTCTCTCTTAACTACAGTTACAGGGGGCGACCCTCTGGGGATTTCTTCTCGGATAGCCTTTTTGAAACGTTTTCGAAGAGCTCGACGTTCCCTAATAGTAATGGGTTTAGTAGTATTGAATTCATAAATACAAAATATCCCTCGATAATAATCATCGATGTCTAAAAAAAGTTTTTCTTCGCCCATTCTTCTTATTACAATATGATATATCTCGCCATTTACAAACTGTCGTACTTTATGGGGCATATTTCCCTAAAATTTATTTAATATTTACAGAGGTTAATATTTACAGAGGGTCGCCCCCTGTATCCTAGGGGTCGCCCCCTGTGTCCTATTATCAAATGCCAACAGACCATATTATTAACTAATCTTTGGCTAATAAACCGTGTTTTCTCACTCCAACCGCATAAAGTTTTTTAATTTGAGCCGAGGACAAGGTTTCTTTGTAAATGCGGACTTCGTCAATGAGACCGTTAAATTGATAAGTTGTTCCGTCTGAAGATGCCCCAAATCTTGTAGGAGTTGTCAAACTATCGTATGACGTCAAAGAATACTGTTTAATATATTTACCATCTATATAAACCTTAACAACAGACCCATC
>Ga0315548_1000622_pt1 | contig 32480 bp, 29 predicted proteins | sample SalMarSW160110MG_2_FD_202540 | JGI IMG/M metagenome (GOLD analysis project Ga0315548, IMG submission 202540) | Salt marsh sediment microbial communities from the Plum Island Ecosystem LTER, Massachusetts, United States - Salt Marsh Sediment SW1601-110 ... | reverse complement strand
CTTGGGGGCAAACTCCTTAATCAGATACTCGTTGGGGGTGGGCGGGACAAAGGGCAGCACCCCCCATAGATTCATGGTAGCCTCGGTGGTAAAGCCAAGGTCACCCCTGACCAGCTCCTCGACCACCAGGTTGGCGCTGACCAGACTGTACATTCCCAGACCCCCGTACTCCTCGGGGATGAGGGTCTTCTGAAAGCCCAGGTCCACGTACAGTTTCTGCTTAAGGTCCTCAATGAAGGTATGCTCCTCTCTCTCCGTCCAGTCCCAGTAATCGTCAAATTCTTTTTCGTGGGGCAGGACTTCCTTATCGACGAATTCCCTGATGGTCCTGATGACCATCCTGTCCTGCTCGGTTATGAGGTGTTCCGGCCGCAGAAAATCATCGACTCCGCTGCACTTCTCCGTGCCAAAGGTCAAGGGGTCAAACATCGCTTTCGCCTCCTATGACTAAATTCGGGTTAGTTACCGCTAAATTTTCTAGGGTTGATTATACCTCATTGGCTCCCTTTTGGGGAAGGCCACTATCTGCCGCGGCGGCTGCCAATCCTCCCGCTAATTTTGCCCCCCGGGAAGTCTTGTGATAATATTGCCCTGGCAGCCCGGGATTGCTCTAATTAAGGAGGCTCCGATGAAACACTGTGCCATTCACCCGATACCGCTCTGGGTATCCCCCTCCGACAAGTCTCACATGACCTACTTCGCCAACTTCGGCCAGCCGCTCTGCGTCACCGGCTACATCTGGTACATCGAGGGCGGGGGAGAAAAGATACTGGTGGATTCGGGGGGAGACCCCGGACATTTAGCCAAAATCGGCATAGCGGCCCATAACCTGCAGAGCCTCGAGGCCGGATTAGATAAAGTGGGCATCTCTGCCAGCGATATCGACCTGATAATACAAACGCACCTTCACTTCGACCACACCGCCTTCGCCTCCCGGTTTCCCAATGCCCGGGTGATGGTCCAGAAGCGAGAGCTTGACTTTGCCCGGAACCCCCACCCGGTATGGGCCGGGCTCTACGACCCGAAACTATTCGACAACCTCAAGCTCGAGGTAGTTGACGGCGACTTTAAAATCTCCCAGGATATAAATATTCTATTTACCCCGGGACACTCGCCGGGCGGCCAGTCAGTTAGCGTGAAGACCGATAAAGGCACGGCCGTTATCGCCGGCCTCTGCTCGATAGCGGACAACTATAACCCGCCGCCGCTGCCCGACGGCAAGACGATACCGGCCATCGCCCCGGCCATACACAGCGACCTCTTCCAGGCCTATGACAGCGTGGTCAGGATAAAAGAGCTGGCCGATATCATACTGCCCATTCACGACCCGTCATTTTTGACCAGAAGCGTAATTCCATAGAGCATATAGACAAAATATAAACAAAAAGGGGGAAGACATGGCTTCTAACCAAGCAGACCTATCCGTATTCAAAAAGTTCAATTTTGAGAGCCCGCCGGTAGGGGTTAATTTTCTCTACCATAAACCTGACGGGATCGAGAGGCTGGACAAAAACCTGGCCTTCTGCCAGATGATTAGAGAGGCCCAGCAGAGACAGGCCCCTTTCTTCGCCGACCCGGCCAACCATGCCTGCGGCGCGGCAATGTACATACTGGGAGAAGAGCTCCCCGACATTCTTGAAGCCGGATACCTCGGTCCCGAGTACAAAATCTTCAAGGAAGCGCGGGTCAACAGCCGAATCTACTACAGCGGTGTACCCAGACTGCATAAAAACACCGTCAAATACGTCTCCTTCGCCCCGCTAGACCAGATATCATCCGACCCCGACCTTCTGATAGTTTTCACCGATAACGCCGGCCAGACCGAAATCCTGCTGAGGGCAATGAGCTACACCACCGGTAAAATTTGGTCCAGTAAGATGACCAACGTGCTGGGATGCGCCTGGCTCTACGCCTACCCCTACACAACCGGAGAAGTGAACTACATGGTCACCGGGCTCGGCTACGGCATGAAGGTGAGAAAGGTATTTCCCGAAGACCGGCAGCTGATATCAATTCCCTTTGACTGGCTGGCTACCATTACCCAGAACCTGCAGGAAATGATGTGGGTGCTACCGGGCTATACTGACCAGCGCGTCGAGTTCTACCAGCAGGTGTTTAAAAAACTGGGTCTCCCGCCGCCCCAACTGTCCCAATTTTGACGGCTACTTCAGCCGGGCCTTGATAACCTTGCCCGCCGGATTGCGGGGCAGGGTCTCCATGAACTCGACGTACTTGGGCACCTTGAAGCGGGCCAGGTGCTGGCCACAGAACTCCTGAATCTCCTCGGCGGTGGCCCGCTCACCCGGCTTGAGCACCAGGGCGGCCTTGACCTGCTCGCCGAAGACCTGGTCGGCCACGCCGACCACGGCCGCCTCCAGCACCTTGGGGTTGCGGTACAGGATGTTCTCCACCTCAATGCTGTAGATGTTCTCGCCGCCCCGGATAATCATGTCCTTCATCCGGTCCAGAATATAGGTGTAGCCATCTTCGCTGACCTTGGCGATGTCCCCGGTATGCAGCCAGCCGTCGACAATGGTCTGCCGGGTCGCCTCCGGATTATTCCAGTACTCCTTCATAACCTGACAGCCCTTCACCAGCAGCTCTCCCGGCTGGCCCGGGGGCAGATCTTTGCCCGAAGGGTCAACCACCCTGTGCTCCAGTATCGGCAGCGCCTTGCCCACCGAGCCGAGCCTGGCCAGGGCCTCGTCCAGGCTGGTGGTGGTGTGGGTCATGGCGGTGGCCTCGGTAAGCCCGTAGCCGGGCATAAGCTGGACTCCCGGTAACCTGGCGGCACAGGCCTTGAGTAACTCCTCGGGTGAAGCCGAGCCGCCGGCGGCAAACTGGCGCATAGAGCTCAGGTCGTAGTTGCCGAATTCCGGCTCGTTGAGCATCAGCCATAATATGGTGGGCACGGCCACCATGGTGGTCACTTTTTCCTCAGCGATAATCTGCAGGGCCTCCTCAGACTTGAACTTCCTGACAACCACCGCCGGAATGCCGGCGTATACCGCCGAACAGAAAGCGATGGCCAGCCCGGTGATGTGGAACAGGGGCACCACCACCAGTATCTTATCCCGGCCCACGCGCAGGTCACACAGCTGGGCCATATTCATGGCGCCAGTAATGATATTCCGGTGGGATAACAGCGCCCCCTTGGGTGTGCCCGTTGTCCCCGAGGTATACATGATGACAGCGCCATCCATCTCGTCCACCCTGACTTCAGGCGGCGCCTGTTCCCGGTCTTTGAGCAGCCCGGAGAAGGCCACCGTTCCCACCAGTGGCTCATCGCCGGTGACCAGGATATGCTTCACCCCCCTGGCTACCGAGGCAATTAAATGGTGGAACCCGGGTTCCACTATCAGCACCGCGGCGCCGGAATCGGCCACCTGGAAGGCCAGCTCCTCCCCTTTAAGGGCGGTGTTCAGCGGCACCGCTATGGCGCCTATCCGGGCCAGGGCGAAAAAGCTGATGGCAAAATCCAGCCCGTTCCTCAGCATTAAGGCCACCCTGTCCCCCTTGTTGACCCCGTAGTCATGATAGAGGGCCGAGGCTACATTAGCCACCGACGAGTCAAACTGCCGGAAACTCAGCCGGGCGGCGGGGTCGGTAATGATAACCCCCTCCAGGTCACCGCAGTTCTTTACCGTGTTATTCAATAACTGGGCCAGGTTTTTGGGTCTGCCGGCGTAGACCGGCCCGGTGCCCTCCTCGAGCTTCGCCGGCGGGACAATCTTAAATTCCTTGGCTGGTTTTTTCATAACGACTCTCCTCTCAAAGCTTGATATTCGCCCTTTACTTATTCTTGAACCGGGGCTTTCTCTTCTCCAGAAAGGCCTTCATCCCCTCCTTCTGGTCCTCGGTGTCAAAGCAGCGGGCAAAGAAGGTCTCATCCAGGTCAATGCCGGCGTCCAGGCTCATGGCGGTGCCGCTGTTGATGGCCTTCTTGGCGAAAGCCAGAGCTACCCCGCTCTTGCTCAACAGCTTCTTGGCCAGGGCTTTGGCCTCCGTCATCAGGCTCTCCGGCGGCACCACCCTGTTAACCAGCCCCATGGCCAGCGCCCTGTCGGCGTCAATGATATCGCCGGTATAGACCAGCTCCTTGGCCCTGGCCAGGCCGACGGTCCGGGCCAGCTTCTGCATGGCGCCGCCGCCGGGGACGATGCCCAGCGATATCTCCGGCTGGCCGAAGCGGGCGTTCTGCGAGGCTATAATCAAATCGCAGTTCATGGCCATCTCCCAGCCGCCGCCGAGGGCAAAGCCGTTAACGGCGGCGATAACCGGCTTGCTTAAGCTGAAAATGCGGTCGCCGGTTTTCCTGGCGACGGCGACAAAGGCCTCTATCTCGACGCCGTTCTTGTCCTTCATCCCGCTGACATCAACGCCAGCGATAAAGGCCTTGGGGCCGCTGCCGGTAAGGATGACCACGCCCACATCGGGGTCGTCCTCAATTTCCTGAAATAATTTAAATACCTCGGTAAAAACCCGGCTGTCCAGTACATTCAATACCTCCGGCCGATTAATGGTAACCAGGCCGATGCCGTCTTCCTTCTGGTACAACAGATGCTTATAGCTCACCGTTGACCTCCTTCCGCCGGCCTGAACTTGGGCAGCGAAATGTCCTCGGTGACATCATCAAAGTAGAGCTCGACCGGCATACCGATTCTGATGTCCTCCATGCGGCAACCGGTGATGTTGCTCTCCATCCGCGGCCCTTCCTCCAGCTGGATGATGGCCACCGCATAGGGTATATCGTCCTTATACGAGGGATGGTAGGCCTGATGATAGATAACATAGCTGTAGACCTTCCCCTTGCCGCTCAACCTGGCCCACTCCGTCTCCAGGGAATGGCACCGGGGACAAACAATACTGACCGGAAAGCGGATATGGCCGCAACCGGCGCACTTCTGCATCCTCAGCTGGTGCTCTCTGGCGTACTCCCAGTAGGGGGCGTTATCCTCGTTAATAACGGGTAAAGGTTTCTCATAAGCCATCGCCTATCACCTCCTCAGAATAAGGGTGCTGTGCGTCTGCATCACCCCGCCGTTGTGGCTGACCATGATAATCTCCGGGCTCTTGGTCTTGGGCACGGTGCCCAGCTGTCTCTTGCCGGCCTCGCCGCGCAGCTGGACAATGGCCTCGGTAAGGGCGGTAAACCCCTGGAAATAGGCCTCTGAAAGCTGTCCCCCCGAGGTATTTATGGGGAAGTCGCCGCCGGGGGCCAGGCGCTCCGCCTTGAGGAAGTCCTTACCCTCTCCGGGGGCAAAAAAGCCGTAGCCGGACAGGGTCATCTCCACGGTATAGGTAAAGCAGTCGTAAATCTCACAGGCATCAATGTCTTTCCGGGTAACCCCGGCCATTTTATAGGCCTCTTCCCCCGAGACCTTGGCCCCGATGGGGCCGGCCAGATGGGTCGCCTGGGGGGCGTTGGTCGCCGAGTGGTCCTGGCCCATGCCCATGATATAGACCGGCTTTTTCTTGCAGTCCTTGGCCCTCTCCGCCGTGGTCACGATAAATGCCCGGCCGCCGTCGCTGATGAGGCACATATCAAAGAGGCGGAAGGGCTCCACAACTATTCTCGAGCTGTAGTAGTCCTCGTAGCTCATGGGGCGGTCATGGTACCTGGCGGCGGGGTTCAGGTTAGCCCATTTGCGTACCGCCACGGCTATCTCCTTCCAGGTTTCGGGGCCGGTGCCGAACTCGTAGATACCCCGGTGGGCCGCCAGAGCGTAGCCGGCCACCGCCCCGAACATGCCGTACTCAACGCCCCCGTTTAAGGCCGTGCCGTACTCGCTGATGCCGGAGAGGGCGTTTTCGCCATAGGTGCAGACAACATAGTCGGCCAGCCCGTGGACGACGGCCCAGGCGGCATGCTGGGCCATACAGCCCGCCGAGGCCCCCCAGACATCGTGGGCGGCCATAAAGCGGACGCGGATACCCAGCTTCTGCGCCAGGTAGGCCGGGGCCACCATGGGGTCTCCCACGGCCGACATGGGAGGCTGCATCAACAGGCCGTCCACCTGCCCTATTTTCAGACCGGCGTCCTTAATGGCGTTCCTGGCCGCCTCGACATGAAAGCTCATCGAACTCCGGCCGGGGACCTTGCCCTGCGGGGTATAGCCCACCCCGACTATAGCCGCTTTATCCTTCATGCTCTCCATTTTTCAGCCTCCGTTATCACTTAGCAATCAATCTGGGGCAATAAAGATACTAACAGCCTGCCCCAATTTTATCAAGTATTGCGCTGGAGCCTGAGTATAGTGACCACTGGTCAAAATGTCAACATCCAACAATTAATTTGCTAAAAGTCAACTTTTACTTGATATTACTGGTGACTAATGGCAACTAATGTGCTATAATATTAACAAGCCAGTATTGCCATCACTGAAAGTACTTCTAGCCACAGAAGGGGGTGATTCTCATCTCTAAAAGGATTCTCATCGTTGAGGATGATCCCGGCGTACTAAGGGCAACCAGCTATATACTGGAAAAAGAGGGCTACCAGGTGCTCACCGCCCAGGACGGGCTGGAGGGGCTGAAAAAGGCCAGGGGGGATAACCCCGACCTGCTCATCCTGGATGTTATGCTGCCGGGGATAGACGGCTTTGAAATCTGCCACAGCCTGCGGGGTGAGCCTAAAACCGCCGGGCTGCCCATTCTAATGTTCTCGGCCAAGGGGCAGGAGTCGGATAAGGCCACCGGGCTCAAAGTTGGCGCCGACGAGTATCTGACCAAGCCGGTGGACCGCACCGTGCTGCTGGACAAGGTTGCCGAGCTGCTGGCGGCTAAGAAGACCTGAGCCAACCTAAGCCTCTGGTTGGCCTCTGAGGATAGTATCTATCGTCTGGAACATCCTGCCGAAGCCCCCCGATTTGGTGAAGTACTCGGTAGCGCCTACCGAGAGCGCCTTGACCCGGCTGCCGTCAATTTCGACACCGGTCATCACCAGAATAGGTATCCGGGACGTTTCCGGTTTATGCTTCAACGCTTTCATCAATTCATAGCCGTCCATCTCGGGCATCATTATATCCAGCAGAATAAGGTCCGGGGGCTGACTGCCCACCTTTTCTAAAGCCAGTTTGCCGTTGTAAGCGGCACTGGCGGAGTAACCCCGCTTGCCCAGCTGATACTTCAGCGACCTGACCAGGTTTTTATCGTCATCCACCACCAGTATCTTCTTCTGGGCATCCCGCAGTAACAGGTTTACCTTGTTTACCAGCGCCTCTATCTTGAAGGGCTTGGTCAGATAGTCGTTTACCCCCAGCTGGTAGGCCCGCTTGCGGTCCTCTACCACCGAGACAATGAGTATGGGTATATCCTTGGTCTCAGGGTCGTTCCTGAGCACGGCGGTGACATCGAAGCCGCTCATGCCGCCCATGAGCACGTCCAGGGTTATCAGGTCGGGGCGGTGTTTCCGGGCCCGCTCTACCGCCTGGTTGCCCCCTGAGGCCTGAAGGACCATGTAGCCCCTCTTTTTAAGCTCGTGGCTTAAGAAGCGGCGGATGTTGGCCTCGTCATCCACCACCAGGATGGTCTTATGGCCGTCGACGGCCGCCCCAGCCGGTTCTTCCGCCTCCTCGGCTTCGGGTGCTTCCGCTTCGGCCGTTTGCGCCAGGGGCAGGGTGAAGAAGAAGGTGCTGCCCTTGCCCAGCTGGCTCTCCACCCAGAGCTTGCCCCCGAAGTGCTCTATTATCTCTTTGCAGATGGGCAGACCCAGACCAGTCCCCTTGGGTTTATCGGTGAGGGTATCGCCGACCTGCTTGAACTTCTCGAAGATGCTATCGTAGTCCTTGGGGTCAATGCCGATGCCGCTATCGGTGACGCTGACCACCACCGCATCCGATTTTTCCTTTGACTTATCGCGCTTGCGCAGCCGCGCCTTAACCTCAATCCTGCCTCCCTCGGGGGTAAACTTGATGGCGTTGCTGAGCAGGTTGGTCACCACCTGTACCAGCCGGTCCCTGTCGCACCTGACGGAGGGCAGCCTGGGGCTTACCTTTACCTTTACCTCCAGGTTGGTCTTGGCCGCCAGCGCCTGGGTGGCGTTTATGGCCTTCTTGATAACCTCGGGCACCAGCAGTTCCACCGTTTCCCACTGCATCCGCCCCGATTCAATCTTGGCGAGGTCTAGGAAATCGTTTATCAGCCGGGTCAGGCGGTCGCTCTCCTCCTTGATGATGTTGAGGAACTCTCTCTGGGTTTCCCGGTCTTCGTCGTAGGTGAGCAGAATCTCGGAGAAGCTCTTTATCGAGGTGAGGGGTGTCCTCAGCTCGTGGGATACCGTGGATAGGAAGCTGTCCTTGAGCCGGTCCAACTCCTTGAGCCTTTCGTAGGCGATTCTCAGTTCCTCCATCCTCTGCCTGCGCTCCTCCTCCGCCTTTTTGCGCTCGGTGATTTCACGGAAGATGCCCTGAGTCGCCACCAGTTTGCCGTCGACATAGCGCCCGGTGGCATTTCCCTCCACTAGGACTAAACGGCCGTCCTTAGCCACAAAGGTAGCCTGGGTATCGTTTACCGATTCTCCCTGCATAACCCTGGCGAACATTTCCTGGCAGTGCGGCAGGGAATCAGGGCTAATTATCTGGAACAGGTTGAGACCGGGTAGTTCTGCCTCGGCATAGCCCATTGTCTCCAGCCAGGCCCGGTTGGCGAAGAGGAAGTGTCCATCAGGGTCCACGCTTTGAATCATATCGTGGGTGCCCTCAAACAGATTGCGGTAACGCCCCTCGCTTTCCCTCAGCTGCTCTTCCGCCTGCTTGCGGTCGGTGATGTCAATGGTCATCGAGATTAGACAGGGTTCGTTGCCAATATCGATTAATTCGCTTGAGAACAGCCAGACGCGTATCTCACCCGACTTGATACGGAAGTTAAATTCCTCGTTCTGAACCCTGCCTTTTTCCTTAATCATCTTGACCATTTCCCGGCGGTCTTTGTCCCTGGCCCAGAGCCCAATCTCGTTGGCTCCGTGGTTAATAACCTCCTCACGGGCCCAGCCGGTAGTAGTGAGGAAATTATCGTTGACTTCCATGAATAAGCCGTCCTCGAGCCGGGTGATGGCGATGGCATCGGGGCTGGCCCGGAACGCCTTGGAGAACTTTTCTTCTGATTCCCGCAGCGCCTCCTGTATGCGCTTACTATCAGTGATATCGAGCCAGTTCATCAGGAAATAGGGCCGCTTGCTTCCGTGCTTTACCTCGGTCGAGTTTATGGCCACCCAGAAACGCTCCCCGTTCTTCTTCTGGAAAACCTGCTCGCCCCTCTTGCCACCAAGTGCCATGGCTTTCTTAAAGGCGGCATTGATTTCCTCCCTGTGTCCTTCGGGCCACCAGGGGTGGGGGGCTTTAACGCCGAGAGTTTCGGCCAGGGTAAAACCGGTCAGCTTTTCAAAGGCGGGATTTACGTACCTTACCGAAGTATCCGGGTCAATGACCACTACCGGGTTGGGTGAATTCTGCAGCAGGCTGGAGCTGAACCTCTGGCTTTCCTGCAGCTCCTCCTCTATCTTTTTGCGCTCGGTGATGTCCAGAGAGTACTCTATCATCTGGACGACATTGCCTTTGGCATCGAAAATGGGGTGGCCGTGAACCTCGATGTTTTTGGTACCGCCGTTGCCATCGTAGTGGGTGTGCTCCACCACCACCGGTTTTTTGGTCTTTTTGACCTCTTCCAGCGGACAAATATGGTCTTTGCTGCTGCAGGGCTTGTCTGTTTTGTAGATGAGGCCGTAACAGGTGGCGGCATCGGGCAAGCCTTCCGCTTTAGCCGCCTGGTTACTCATCTTTACCGTGTAATCATTGACATCCAGAACGTAGAAGGGGTAGCTGAGGGAATCTAACACAGTATTCAGGAATTCGTTTTGCTGGTGGACTCGCTCTTCTATCCGCTTGCGCTCGGCTATTTCTTTATTAAGGTCTTCAATCGAGGCGGTAGAATTTCTTAAATTATCGGTCATCCGGTCGAAGGCCCTGGAGAGCTGGCCTATCTCATCCTTTACCCTGGTGCCTACCCGGTAATTCAGGTCGCCCTGCCCGATTATCTCGGTGCCTTTATGCAGAGCGTGGAGCGGCTTTGTAATCGACCTTGATATGAAGAAGGCCACCGCCGCGGCTAAAGCCGTGACCAGACCAGCGGCCAGTAAAAGAATATACACGCCGGAGGTATAGGCCCTGCGGGCGGCGGCTTCGGCAACGGCCAGCTCTTCCATGCTAGCCGCTTTGTTATCCTGAAATCGTTGCATCATCGGCGGGAAAAGCGGGTAGACCACTTCTTCCAATAATACTTCAGGGGAGCCCAATCCTGATTCTTTCAAGTGAACAAGGTTAAGGGCCGATGAGGCAAAGGCGTCACTTCCGTCCACCAGTATTACAGCTTTGTCTCGTTCCGCCGGCCCTGCATTTGTTTTACGGGCCAGATACTCCTGCCCCACCGCTTCAAGCTGCTCCGCGGCCAGGATTACGGCCTGTTTATCTTCATCTCTGCCGGTATTGATATAGGCAACAGTCTCGTAGGCTATCTGGTTGGCCAGTATCTCCATTTGGGACACGGTAATCACGTCTGGAACAATGTCCTCTTCTATCGCCGCAAACTCTCCCTGCATCCGGTTGTAGGTATTCTGGGCAAAAAAGACGGTGACCCATATCAGCAGGACGACCAGTAGAAATCCGATACTTAATTTGGCTGCCACCTTCATTTTCGTCCCCTCCGGTTCTTCTCCGGCGGTAAAGCGGGCCGCCAGGAAAATCGAGGATTTTGCCGGGTGTTAATCGCCTACCCCAGCAGCTCCCTGACCTTTTCCACCACCCCTACAGGGCTGAAGGGCTTGGTCAGGAATTCATCGGCGCCGGCGCTCAAGCCCTGCTCCCGGTCCGCCTCCTGGCCCTTGGCAGTGAGCATGATGATGCGGGTTTCACTCAAAGCGGAGTCTTTCTTTACCTCCCGGCACACCTCATAGCCGTTCTTCTTGGGCATCATCACGTCGAGAAAGACCAGATTCGGTCTTAAGGCGCGAATCTTGGCCAGGGCGTCTTCGCCGTTTTCCGCCGAGGCCACATCATAGCCTTCCTTGCTCAAGACGAAGGTCAGCGACCTGATGACATGGGGCTCGTCGTCCACCACCAGTATCTTCTTGCCGTTCCGGGCCGATCCGGTGTCACTGCTCATAACAACTACTCCTTCCCCGTATTTACCGGCGTTTCAGAGAGTGGCTCTAAAAGCGGGCATAAGTGCCAGCAGGCACATTATATGCTATTTTGTGACATATGTCAATGTATTTAAGAGCAAAAAGCATTGACAAAAGGCAACTTTAGTGTCATAATGGCGTTAATATGAGCACCACCAGTGAGGAGCTGTCCAAGGAGAACATTGGCGAAGTCATGGTCAGAATCGGCCTGATTGACGCCGAGCAGATGCAGGAAATCAGCCGAATCGCCGCCCAGGGCGACAAGAAGCTCGAGGAGGTCCTGGTCGAAGAGGGGCTGGTTTCTCCCCAGGACCTGGTCAGAGCCCTCAGTATTCAGCTCAAGGTGCCCCTTATCGACCTCAAGCGGCACAACATCAGCCCGGAGGTCCTGAAACTGCTCCCCGAGGAGCTGGCCCGGAAGTATAACGTACTGCCGCTGGATGTCATCGGCAAGTCCCTGGCCCTGGTGATGGGCGATACCACCGATATCGCCACCATCGGCGACATCGCCGCCGTGACCAAGCGGCGGATTGAGCCCATGATGGGCTTCCCCGATGAAATCCGCGAGGCCATCGACCGCAACTACGGGGCCGGCGGCGGGGGAGAAGAGATTACGGTGCTGGAAGCCCCGCCCGAGGAGGAGGCAGAGCCGGAGCAGCTTCTCTCCGAGGAAGCCCAGGCACCGGCTATACGCACCCTCAACCGGCACATCCTGCAGGCGATAAGGAGCCGGGCTTCCGATATTCACATCGAGCCACAAAAGGATAAGCTCCACATCCGCTACCGCATCGACGGGGTGCTTATGGATAAGACGACCCTGAATATGCAAATCCACGATGCCCTCATCTCCAGGCTGAAGATCATGTCCAACATGAACATCGCCGAACGGAGACGCCCCCAGGACGGGCAGTACGCGGTTAACGTCGACGGTAAGAATATAGATATACGCGTCGCCTGCGCCAGTACCATCTACGGGGAAATGGCGGTGCTGCGCATCCTTAACAAATCGGCCTCCCTGCTGAAATTGACCGACCTGGGCTTTCCCCCCGGCACCCTGGGAAAATACCAGCAGCTGCTCAAATTACCCTTCGGCATAATACTGCTGGGCGGGCCCACCGGCTCGGGGAAGACGACCACCCTCTACGCCTCCATCAACCAGCTCAACAGCAAAGAGCGCAACATCATGACCATCGAAGACCCGGTGGAATACCACCTGCCCGGGATTAACCAGTTCCAGGTTAACCCCAAAGCCGAGGTTACTTTCGCCAACAGCCTCCGCGCCTTCATGCGGCTCGACCCCGACGTAATCCTGGTGGGGGAGATACGTGACACCGAAACCGTCAAGATAGCCATCCAGGCAGCCCTTACCGGACACCTGGTCTTTTCCTCGGTCCACGCCAACGACGCCGTGGGCATCCTCTTCCGGCTGCAGGACCTGGGGGCCGAGTCCTACCTGATATGTTCGGCGCTGGCCGGCACCATCTCCCAGCGCATCGTGCGCCGCGTCTGCCCCCACTGCCGTGAAGCCTATGAGCCGGCCGCCGAGGAGCTGGCGGCTTATAAAGAGGAGATGGGCGAGCCGCCCGACAAGTTCTACCGGGGTGCGGGCTGCAACCTGTGCGGCGGCACCGGCTTCATGGGACAGTGCGGCATATTCGAACTGATGACCTTGAGTGAAAAGGTGAAGCAGATGTTCATTGAGAATGCCCCCGCATCTCAAATCCGCGCCCAGGCCATCAAGGAGGGCATGGAGCCGCTGAAACACGACGCCATGCTCAAGGTGAAGGAGGGCATCACCACCATCCCCGAGGTGCTGCGCAACGTCTACTCCTCCAGCTACTAGCCAGGCCAGGGCAACCTAGTGCATGTATTCGCCGCCGTTAACGGCCAGTGTTTGCCCGGTAATCATAGCGGCTTCATCAGAGGCCAGAAAGAGCACTGCCGCGGCAACATCTTCCGGCTCTATTTTCCTCTTGAGCAGTTGATGGCCCACTACCATTTCTGAATATTTGGCGTTAAAGGCCGCCTGCATCGCCTCGGTCATAACCAGGCCGGGAGCCACCGCGTTTACGTTGATGTTGAATTCGCCCAGCGCCCAGGCCAGGCCGCGGGTCATGGTGAGCACGCCGCCCTTGGAGGTGCTGTAGTGAATAAAATCGGGCAGGCCGGTGAAGGCGACATTTGAAGCCATATTGACGATTTTACCGCCGCCCTGCTTCTTCATGTAGGGAATGACCGCCTTAGAGCTTAAGAACACGCCTTTAATATTGACCGCCAGAATCCGGTCCCAGTCCGCCGAGACTATCTCTTCCACCGGTTTGGCGAAGTCCTTGACCTCGATAGCGCCGATAACGGCGGCGTTGTTGACCAGGATGTCTATCCGGCCGAAGCGGTCGAAGGTCTTCTTTGCCATGGCGGCGGTATCTTTCTCGCTGGTAACATCGGTTTTCAGCGCCAGCGCCTCGCCGCCGATGGCTTCTATCTCCCTGGCCACCGGGGCGCAATCGAGGACATCGCAGACGGTCAGTTTAGCCCCTTCTTCGGCGAAACGCCGGGCGAATACCCGCCCCATGCCCCGGGCGCTGCCGGTAACGATGGCTACCTTGTTCTTTAACCTCATATCTTTACCTCCGATAAAGCGTCTACTGGCAGTAGAGATTAGCCGCCAGTACCAATATAACATATTTGCCGCTTTGCCCAACAGAGGCATAATATGCTATAAATACTAGGATGCACCCATTTCCGGTAATCCTGCAATCCGTTAAGTTCCTTGGTTAACCGAGTAGAAACTGGAGCGTGCATGGAAATTCTAAAGCAAATCAAATACAGACCGGCCCGGGTGGCCGGGGGCTACACCGACCGGCTGCTCAGGATAGACCTGACCAGCCGGGAAATCAATATTGAGAAGCTGGCCCCCGACTTTAAGGCCAAATATACCGGGGGGCGGGGCTACGCCCTGAAATTAATCTGGGAGGGCACCACCCGGGATACGCGTTATGACAGCCCGGAGAACATCCTGGTCATGGCCAGCGGGCCGCTGGGCAACGAGCCCGGCTTTCCGGGGACGGGCAAGTTCATCGTGGGGACGATTTCGCCGATGACCGAGACCTTTATCGACTCCAACGTCGGCGGGCACTTCGGGCCGCTGCTGAAGCTGGCCGGCTTCGACGCCCTGGCCGTAACCGGCATATCTAAAGAAGAAGTAATCGTGTTAATCAACGGCGACGCCGGCACCATCGCTATCGCCGAAGCACCCAGATACGACAGGGCGACCGATGACGGCGCCCTCTCCTACGGGGATAGGCTCTTAAAAGAGGTCAACGACGGCCAGTACAGCGACTGTCTGGCCGCGGTCAGCGCCGGCAGGGGGGCGCTCCACGCCCGCTACGGGGTGACCCACAGCCTGTTCTACGATAGAAGGCGGCATCGAATCCGCTCCAAGCAGGCGGGGCGGGGCGGCACCGGCACGGTGATGAGAGCCAAGAAACTAAAGAGTATTATTGTTCGTTCCAGCCTGCCCAAGGCCAACGGCAACAACCCCGTAGATAAAAAGGGGGTGCGGGCGGCGGGGCGGGCGCTGAAGCAGGTCATCAGTAAGGCCGACCCCACCCAGCTGCACCTTTCCGCCTGGGGGACGACCATACTTTCCGAGTACATGGACAAGTTCCACATCTTCCCGGTGGACAACTACCAGTACGGGCAGAGCCCGGATTCGTCAAAGCTGTTCGCCCACGTCTTCCTGGACAACTACTTCAGCCACCGGCTGCCCGACGGTTGCTACTACGGCTGCAACCTGGCCTGCGCCAAGGGCGCCGAGAACGTCGAGCTGACCCGGGGGCCGGGGGCGGGGCGGAAGGTCAGCGTTGACGGGCCGGAGTACGAGACTGTCGGCGCCGTCTGCTGCATGGGCATCTTCGACCCCCAATATGTGATGGAATACAACTGGTACTGCGACCAGTACGGCATCGATGTCATCTCCACCGGGGTGACCATCGCCTTCTTCATGGAGTGCTTCGAGCGTGGCTATCTGACCGCTGAGGATACCGGCTACGAGCTGAAGTTCGGCAGCATAAGCGCCGCCGATAAGTGCCTGCACGAGATAGCCAGCGGCCGGGGCCTGGGCAGGGTGGTGGGGCAGGGGGTGGCCCGGGGCAAGAAGTGGGTCGCCAAAAAATACGCCGCCCGCAATAAAGCCAGTGAAGACGAGGTAATGGCCGAGCTTAATAAATTCGGCATGGAGGTCAAGGGGCTGGAGTTTTCCATGTACATCAGCAAGGAATCGCTGGCCCAGCAGGGGGGCTACGGCTTCTCCCTCAAAGGCCCGCAGCACGACGAGGCCTGGTTAATCTTCATCGACCAGGTCTACCAGGAGATACCCACCCTGGAGGACAAGGCGGCGGCGCTCAAGTGGTTCCCCCTAATCCGCACCTGGTTCAACGCCACCGGGCTCTGCAAGCTGCACTGGATTGACGTCAGAAATCCAGAGGCGTCGGCTACGCCTGAGCCGTCCAAGAACCTGCCCACCCTGGCCCATTACGTGGACTACCTCAACGCCACCACCGGCAGCCACAAGAGCCTCCAGGACATCCTGGATGATTCGGAGCGGCTTTATATTTTGCAAAAGCTGATAAACCTGCGCCAGGGCAAGGGGACGCGCTCGAGTGACCAGATACCCCTGAGGGCCATGGCACCGGCCTTCTTCAACGAGTACCAATCCCGGGCCGAGTACTACGACCGCTGGCTGGGCCAAAACCGGGGCAGCAGGAAACTACCGGCCAGCCCCAGGCAACGGCACAAGCTGCTCATCGAGCGGAGAAAACGGGAATACCAGCAACTCTGCGACGCCGTCTACGAGCAGAAGGGCTTTACCGCCAACGGGATACCCAGGCGGGAAACGGTGGCCAGATTCGGTCTGCTGGATGAAGAGGCCAGGCGGCTGCTCGACGAAATGGGGGTCTAACGTCAGACATGATAGTTACCATCGAGTTTCTGGGTACGCAACGCACCCTTGCCGGGGCCGACAGCGTCGAGATGCCCATCACCAAAAAGAGCCGGGTTAGTGATGCCCTGGAATATGTCATAGATAAATATCCCCAGCTCAAGCTGGACAAGGATACGGCGCTGGTCGTCGTCAACCAGCAACTGGCCTCGCGGGACCAGGTTTTTAAGGACAAAGACACTATCTCCTTTGTTCCCTTCATCAGCGGCGGCTGACTAGATACAAAGGGCTATTGACAAACAGCGCCTAGCCAATTACATTGGGCATCATGCAGGATGTTGCCCTGATAATAGCCGTGGTGGGTATTATTATCTTCCTGGCCCACCTTTTCACCGGCCTGTTTAACCGCATCATGGTGCCCGATGTCATCTTCCTCATCATCCTCGGCATCGTCCTGGGGCCAATACTGGGAATACTGCCCCCCACCCTCTTCATCGAGATAGGGCCCATCTTCGCCACCATCACCCTGATAATTATCCTGCTGGAGTGCGGCTTCAGCCTGAAACTGAGCACGCTGCGTGCCGCCATGCCCGGGGCCATGGCCCTGGCCTTTGTCATCTTTCCCCTGACCATGGCCATCATTACCGGGCTGGCCCTCTGGCTGACCGACCTGGAGCTGCTGCCGGCTTTAATCCTGGGTGCCATCATCGGCTCGACATCAGAGGCCATCGTCATCCCACTGGTCAGGCAGCTGAAGATACGGGAGGAAAGCCAGGTACTGCTATCGGTGGAATCCACCGTCACCGCCGTGCTCAGCATCATCTTTGCCCTCACCTTCATCGACACCTACCAGCTGGGCGAGTTCCAGGTCCTCGAGGTCACCGGCAGCCTGATTGCCTCCTTCCTGGTGGCCATCGGCCTGGGCGTGGCCGGCGCCTTTATCTGGTCGCTCTTCCTCAACCGGATACGCCACGTCAAGAACACCATGTTCACCACCGCCGCCTGCGTCTTCGTCGTCTTCGGGCTGGTGGAGCTGCTCGGCTTCAACGGCCCCATCGCCGCCCTGGCCTTCGGCATCACCCTGGGCAACCTGAAACCGATGCCCTTCCCCTTCTTCAAAAAGGGGCTGCGGCTGGAATCGGGGGGGCTGACCGATGTGGAGAAGGCCTTCTTCGGCGAAATCGCCTTCCTGCTCAAGACCTTCTTCTTTATCTACCTGGGGATATCGCTGGAGATGATAAGCACCGAGCTGATGATACTGGCCGCCATCTTCACCGTAATCGTCTTCCTGCTCAGGCTGGTGGCGGTAAGGCTGACCGTGGGCGGAACGGCGCCGGCTAAAGACGCCTCTTTCATTGCCGTGATGGCGCCGCGGGGGCTGACCGCCGTCGTGCTGGCAGCCATCGTTTTCCAGCAGGAGGTCATCGGCGGCGAGCTTATCAAGAACCTGACCTACGGCGTTGTCCTCTTCAGCGTGGTGCTGACCTCCTTACTGGTGCTGCTCACCGATAAGACCAGGCTCTCCGACGGCCTGAGCTACCTCTTTTCCGTCGGCATCAAGCCCAAGCCCAGGCCGGACCAGCCGCCTGAGCCGAACGAGCCGGCCGAGCCGGAGAAAAAGTAGACAGTTCCCCCCTTGCTTTACCCCCGAGAAGTGATATAATACAAGTGTAGTTGACTAAACATCAATCGGGGTGAACTATGATTGAAGTCCTCAGAAACAAAAACCTGACCACCCGCTTCCAGATACTGGTCGAGATAGCCAGCGCCGGCCCGGCTGTCCAGCAGCGGGAGATTGCCCAAAATCTTGATATAACCCCCCAGGCGGTATCGGACTACATCGCCCAGCTCAGCGGAGAGGGACTGCTGGTGACCGAGGGTCGCGCCCGCTACCGGGTGACCAACCAGGGCGTCAACTGGATAATCAAGACCTTAAGGGAGCTGGGCGACTACAACACCTTTATCCAGAGGGCCATCACCAATCTATCCACCTGTGCCGCCATCGCCGGGGACGACCTGGAGAAAGGCCAGAAAGTGGGCCTGGAGATGAAGGACGGGCTGCTCCTGGCTACCAGCGGTAAAGAGTCCAAAGCCAGCGGCACCGCCATCACCGACGCCCAGGCCGGCGGGGACGTGGGTGTTTCCGGCATCGAGGGGATAGTGCCCCTGGAGGTGGGGCGGGTGACCATACTGAGAGTGCCCGGTATCCAGCGGGGCGGCTCGCAAAAGGTTAACTACGACATACTGAAACAGAGTCTGGCTAAGAGCGACTTCGTCACCGCGCTGGGGCTGGAAGCATTAGCCGCCCTGCGCAAAACCGGAGCCGGGTTCCAGCACTACGGGGCGGCGGCGGCGGCTATCGAGGCGGCCAAGAGCGGTCTTAAACCCCTGGTCGTCTGCGTCGACAGCGAGACCGCCGACCTCATCGCCCGGCTGGAAAAAGAGAACCTGGCCTACCAGCTCTTCGACGCCGAAAGCTCCTGAATTTTTTAAAAAATCCGCCCCAAAATCCCCCCAAAACCCCTTGACAGGGGTAGTTTTTAGCTATATAATCAACTACACTTGTATATTATCAAGCCCGCTTTATTAACTCCGGAGGAGGCGCTACCATGCCCAGGATTTTCGGCTACAGGTTCCTCACCGTACTGCTGATTTCGGCTTTAATCTTACCCGGCCTGCTGATTACTCCGGTAATGGCGGTGGAGGAGGGGACTTACCCCTACTCTACCAGCGATAGCGAGGTCGCCAACGCTTTAAACTACCTGCGCCTACAGCAGGACAGCGACGGCAAAATCAGCGACTTCGGCACCTCGGCCTGGGCGGTGATGGCCATTGCCGCCGCCGGTGAAGACCCCGACGACTGGAAGGACGACCCGTCCGACCCATCCATAGTTGACTACCTGGCGGCCAACGCCGCTGACGCCTCGTCGGCCAGCGATTATTCGCGGATGCTCCTGGCCATCGCCGCCACCGACCAAGACCCAACCGACTTCGGAGGGGTGGACTTTGTCGCTCTGCTCGAAGCCGAACACGCCAGTAACCAGATCGGCAACCCCCTGCTCCTGAATGACGACTTCTTCGGGGTTATGGCACTTATTGCCGCCGGGGGAGACCCGTCTTCAACCATCATTCAGGACAGCCTGGCCTTTATCCTGGACAACCAGAACGCCATCGCCGACGGCGGCGACGGCGGCTGGGGCTACGCCCCGGGAGCCGATAGCGATGTTGATAACACGGCCTCCGCCATCATGGCGCTAATCGCCGCCGGCGAGTCTCCGACTTTACCAGCCATAGCCGACGGGCTTGCCTATATCAAGTCCACCCAGATGGAGAACGGCGGTTTTCCGTTCTTCGGCGAAACAAACTCAGCCTCTGATTCCTGGGGCATTGACGGCATAGTCGCCGCCGGGCAAGAACCCGACGACGAGGACTGGGACAGCGGGCAGGGCAACGACCCGGTTGACGACCTGCTCTCATTACAGAACCCGGACGGTTCATTCGACCTGAGCCCGACGACAGAGGCCAACCAGAAACTCTGGACATCGTATGCCATACCGGCACTGCTCGGCGTCCCCTACCCAGTAGCGGTACTGCCGCCACCGGAACCGGAGGAGGGCGTCACCGTTGATGTCCGCATCGAAGGGCAGGACGAGAACATCTGGTACGGCACGGTGACCGTCAACGATTCCACCATTACCGACGACGAGGACAACGAGCACTACCTCGGCCAGCCGACGGCGCTGGGCGCCCTGGATGAAGCCTCACAGGAGGGGGAATTCCCCTACGCGGTGCAGGACACGGCCTACGGCCTCTACCTGTACTCCATCGACGGTGAGGAGGCGGAGGGAATGTCCGGCTGGATGTACCGGGTGGACTACATCAGCCCTATGGATAGTGTCGACCAGTTTATCCTTAACGAGACACACCAGGAAGTCCTGTTCTACTACGGTGATTGGATGGAGCCACCGATACCGCTTAAAATCGAGGTGGACAATATAGCCCCCGACGCCGGCGACAGCTTCACCGTCACCGTAGAAGAATACGATGATGATCTCGCCGAGTGGTATGAAATCGAGGACGCCACCGTCTACGCCGACACCGATTACACCACCGACGAAAACGGCGAGGTGGAAATTACCATATATAACGACACCACCTTCGATGTCTACGCCGAGAAGGACGGCTACATCCGCAGCAACCCGGTTACCGTCACCATCGGCGAGGGTAGCTCCCAGCAATCGGAGGGCCAGAACGTCAACATGACGGTGGACATAATCCCCGCCATAAGCTTTTCGGTCAGTCCCGACTACATCAACTTCGGCCTGATGGGGCCGAGGGACACCAGCCAGCCGGTTCCCATCACCCTGACCAACGAGGGAGCCTGGAAGCTGCTCATAACCGCCATGGTCAGCGACGACGCCGATGGCCTCTACGTCGACGGGCTCAAGCTGGGTAACGTGAAATGGGACGAATTCGAAGGGACCGTCCGCCGGGACAAGTCGGAAGTGTGCTCGGTTACCCTTACCGTTCCTGAAACCTATACCCTCACCGGCAACCAGAACGGCACCATCATCTTCTGGGCATCGGAGTCTCCATACTAGAGGTGGACTATGCCAGGAAGATTGGCTAAGGCATCCATAGCGCTGCTGCCGGTTATCGGCCTGCTGCTGGCGGCCTCGTCGGCGCTGGCGCTGAGCGTGGGGGTGGCCCCGGGCCGGATGGACTTTAAAGTCCGCCCCGGCGGCACCGAGGTGCAGACCCTTAACGTCATCAACCAGTCCGACCAGGCCTCCCAGTTCCAGGTCTACGTCGAGGGGAGCAACGGGGGCTGGTTTGACATCAACCCGGCCCAGTTCACCCTCAACGCCGGGGAGGTGAGGGGGGTGGAGATTACCGTGGCCCCATCGCTGTTCACCGCTGCCGGCGACCACGAATTCGACATGTGCATCCTCTGCCTGCCCCCGGAGACCGAGCTGCGCGTCGGCGCCGGGGTAAGAGTACCCACCCACGTGCAGGTGACCGAGTTCCCCATCATGGCGCTGGGGTGGTGGATTACCGCCGCCGCCCTGCTGCTGGCGCTGATTATCGGCATAATAGTGGGCTGGAGGGTAAGGGCCCGCTATGGCTAGGCGGGCGCCGCCCTTAATATTCGTTTTACTATTGCTGGCGGCCATACTGGTGGGCTGTCCGGCCCAGCCAGCCGATACCGATAACAGCGGGCAGTCCAGAGTAACGGTGGTGGTAACGCGGGACTTCGGCAAAGAGCTAATCCTGGCCGAGGAAGTAATAATCGAGGACGGCACCGACGCCATGACTGCCTTAAAGGCAGTCGCCGAGGTGGAGACCAAGTACGGCGGCGGCTTCGTCAAAGCCATCGAAGGCCTCAGCTCGGAGTATGAAGGGGGCAATAAAAAGCGGGACTGGCTCTATTATATCAACGGCATCTCCCTCAGCCTGGGGGCCAAAGACTACCGCCTGCGCGACGGCGACGTGGAGCACTGGGACTTCCGGGACTGGAGCTACCAGCAAATGATACCGGCCATCATCGGCGCTTTCCCCCAGCCTTTTTTAAACGGACTGCGGGGCGAGGCGAAGCCGACGGCGGTGGTCTATGATACGCCTCTGGCCGATGAAGCGGCGGCGCTGGCGGCTATTCTGGAGAGGCGGGGAGTGGCTGAAGTACTGCTGACCGGCGCTGAGACGCTCCCTGACGGGGTTAAAGAGCAGAGTAACCTTATCATCTTAGCCGGAGCGGATAACGGGCTTATTTTAGAGCTGAACGAATTGCCCAAAAAACTGGGCTTTTTCGCCCGTATGGAGGGGGGCAAAATAACGGTGCTGGACGGGAAGGGCGACCCGGCCGGGGAATACGGGGCGGGGTGGGGTCTAATCCAGGCCACCCAGAACCCCTGGAATCCAAAGGGGGTCGGCTCCGGGGAGAGTGTAGTCTTTATGGTCACCGGCAGCGATGCTGAGGGGATTAAAAGCGCCGCTAACGCCCTCATCGATAACAGTGACGGGCTGGGCCACGCCTACGCCGCCCTGGTAAATAACAACGATATAGTAAAGATACCGTGATGCCAGAACTGAGCTACCGGGATAAGGACACCGTCATCCACGCCTTAAGCCCCCTGGTTAAATTGGCCTGGGGCGGGGGGCTGGTGGTCCTGAGCCTGATATTCAACCACCCGGTATATATTTTGATTCTCTTTCTCTCCATTATTCCCCTGGTCTGGCTGGCCGGGGTGGGGCGGGAGTGGGCCTCAACGCTTAAATTTACTCTCTGGCTGGGGTTGAGCATCATCGTCATCAACGCCCTCTTCAGCTACCACGGCGACCACGTGCTGCTGACGGCCCCCTTCCGGCTGCCGGCGGTAGGCCAGCCGGTGATAACCCTGGAGGCCATCGCCTTCGGCGCGGTGATGGCGCTAAAGCTGGCGGTGATAATATCGGTCTTTACCCTCATCAACCTCACCGTCCACCCCGACGACATCATGGCCGTCCTGCTCAAGATGAGATTACCTTACAAATCGGTGCTGGTGACCTCGCTGTCAACGCGCTTCGTACCCTGCTTCGTCGAGGACATCGGACGCATCAGCGACGGCTACCGCACCCGGGGGGTGCAATTAGATGCCGGAGGCTGGTTCAAGAAGCTGAAGAACCGGGCTAAAATGACCCTGGCGCTGCTGAGCAACTCGCTGGACCGGGCGGTTCAGGTGGCCGAGGCCATGGAGGCGCGGGCTTTCGGCAGCGGCCAGAAGAGGGTATTTTATAAAGAGATAAACATTTCCAAGATAGATGCGATGACGCTTGGGGTGGGGCTGCTGCCACTGGCCGCCGGCATCACCGTGAGGGTTATGGGCTACGGCGACTACCAGTACTACCCCGAGCTGGCCTCAATCGGGGGTGGTACTATTGAGTGGGTAATGGCGGCGGCGATGATTCTGCTGCTGGTGTTCATAGTGCCGCTGGCCTTTATCAAGAGGAGAGTCGAGCTTGATTAGGCTGCGGGAGTTAAGCTTCAGCTACAACGGGGCGGAGAAGCCGGCCCTGAATAATATAAACCTGACCATCGAGGACGGCCAGTTCGTCCTGGTGAGCGGGGCTTCGGGCGGTGGCAAGTCAACCCTCTGCCGCTGCTTCAACGGACTGGTGCCCCACTTTTACGGTGGTACCATCAGCGGCCAGGCCGAGGTACAGGGTATGGACATCCTGACCACCCCGCCCAAGGAGCTGGCGACTAAAGTTGGCATGGTCTTTCAGGACCCGGAGAACCAGCTGGTGACCAGCGACGTCGAGCGGGAGATTGCCTTCGGGCTGGAGAACCTGGGGTACCCCAAAAATCTAATCGCCCGGCGCATCGAGGAAGCGCTGGACACGGCCGGCATCGCCCAGCTGCGCTTCGCCCGCAACAACGAGCTCTCCGGCGGGGAAAAGCAGAAAGTTGCCATCGCCTCGGTGCTGGCGCTGCACCCCGAAATCTTAGTTCTGGACGAGCCGACCTCGGAGCTCGACCCCCAGAGCGCCGAGGAGGTTTTAAGGCTTTTAGAACGGCTCAACGACGAGCTGGGCCTGACCGTAATCCTCATCGAGCAGAGACTGGACAGGGTCGTTCACCTGGTTGACCGCCTGCTGGTGATGGGCGGGGGTGAAATTATCGCCGACGGGACGCCTAGGGAGGTGATGAATGGCGACAGCGAGGGGCTGGGCATCGGCCTGCCGCCGGTAATCCGGCTGATGCGGCAGCTGGAGGGTAAAGACTTAGCCCTGAACGGGCTGCCCCTGACGGTAAAAGACGCCCGTCTGCAACTACAGAAAGCCTTAAAAAACGTTAAACCGACTGAATTCGCCGACGCCGGGGCGAATTTAAAGCCGGTGCTCAATGCCGAAAAGCTCTGGTTCTCCTATGGAGAACGGGCGGTATTGAGAAATATCAACCTGGACATCGGGCGGGGGGGCTTTATCGGCATCATGGGGCGCAACGCCTCCGGCAAGACCACCCTGGTCAAGCAGTTCAACGGGCTGCTAAAGCCGACCAGGGGTAAGGTAAGGCTGGAGGGGGTCGATACCAGAAAGAGCACCGCCGCCGATTTAAGCCGGCGGGTGGGCTACGTCTTCCAGAACCCCAACGACCACCTCTTCGCCGACAGCGTCGAGGATGAAATCGCCTTCAGCTTGAGAAACCGGGGGGCGGAGGAAAATGAAATTACCAAAGCGGTTGAGGGGATGCTTAATGAGTTTGAGCTGACTCGCTACCGCAAAAGCTACCCCCGGAACCTGAGCGGCGGGGAGAAACAGCGGGTGGCCCTGGCCTCGGTGCTGGTGGCCGAGCCCGAGGTCATCGTCCTCGACGAGCCGACGCGGGGCATGGACTATGTACTAAAGAAGAAGCTGATAAACTATCTCGATGACTACCGCCGGCGGGGCAATACCGTCATCATGGTCAGCCACGACGTGGAGACCATCGCCGAGTGCGCCGAGAGGGTGGTGCTGCTCAGCGAGGGGCGGGTGGTGGTGGAGGGGAGCAAGCGGGAGGTGCTGGCCAAAGCCCTCCTCTTTTCCCCGCAGATTAACCGCCTGGCCCAGGCCTTGAGCGGCTACGGGGTGGCCGACACCACCCTGACGTTAAGCGAGATGCTGGAGCAGATAGGGTGAAGAAATCTCATATCGTTCTGATTGCCATCGGGGTGGTGGCCGCCGGGGCCTTTATTACCGCCGCCCTCCTGCCCGACGCCGACATCTTGAACTGGGGAATACTGGCCGCCGTCATCGCCGCCCTGGTCTGCCTGGCGCTCTTCTTCGAGTTCGAGTCCGCCGTCACCAGCTCCAAGGAGATTGCCCTGGTGGCCATGCTGGGGACGATTTCGGCGGTGCTCAGGGTGCCCTTCGCCGTCATCCCCAACGTGCAGCCCTGCACCTATATCATTATCTGCTCTGGCTACGTCTTCGGGCCGATAGCCGGCTTTGCCGTCGGCGCCATGACGGCGCTGGTATCAAATTTCTTCCTGGGGCACGGGCCCTGGACGCTCTACCAGATGATAGCCTGGGGGCTGGCCGGGCTCTCCGCCGGCTATCTGGGTAAATTAAAGCTCAATACAGTAGCCTTAATAGTTATCGGGGTGGTCTGGGGCTACCTCTACGGCCTCATCACCAATATCTGGTTCTGGACCGCCTTTATCTATCCCCTTACCCTCAAGACCTTCCTGGTGACCCAGCTCAACACCGTCTGGTTCGACACGCTGCACGCCGCCGGCAACGCCGTCTTCCTGGGGGTGCTGGGGACAAAGACTATAGCCATACTGCGGCGCTTCAAGGAGAGGTTCTCCATCGTCATCGAGGCTGCTTCCTGAAATAAAAAGGGCCGGGCCCGTTTAGCGCCCAGCCCTGAATTAGCCCGGTCAGTATTAAAGAGCCGCTGCCTTAAGTACCACCTGAACCCCGTTGTCGTTGCCTTCCACCGACTCTACCGGCGACATCCTTTTGAGAATATCGGGCAGAGGCAGGGGGTGGCTAATGGCCAGAACAATAATGCTATTGCCACTGGGCAAACCCTTGAACGACACCACCTGCAGGTTGGGAATCTGCTGCAGCTGCGACAGGAAAACGGGTATCTGCTGGGCATTCTCCGAGGTTATATCCAGCTCCAGCGTCCCCCGGTAAAGCCCATCGCCATCTCCGTTGCTGGCCGCCGCTGCTTTTGCCCCGGCCTTAGCTTCCGGCTTCGGCTCAGTTGGCTCAGCCGCCGGCTGTATCTCCGGCACCATTGCCACCGGCAGCGGGGTTAACTCCGCCTGAGATTCCAGACTCTCCCTGGCTAACCTGTCCAGCGGATCTGATTCCGGCACCGCTCCGGCCAGGGGTGGGGTAAACTCGTCAGGGGCCGGCTCGGCCTGGGCAAAAACTCCAGCTGGCGGCACCGGCGCCTCCTCCAACTGCTTGCCGGCTTGGGTAATAATCTCCTCCGCCTGCTTCCTGGCCTCGGCTATAATCTGAGCCGCCTCCCACTCCGCCTTGGCCTTGGCCTCAGCGATAAGCTTGGCCGACTCTGACTCTGCCTGCTTCATCACCTTCTCTTCGGTCTGACGGATAATCTGCTCTTCCTTTTCTTTGGCCTGAGCGGTTACCTCGGCCAGCTTCGCCTCCACCTCTTTCTTGCCCTGCTCCCTGGCCTCCTTGAGAACCGCCTCGGCCTCCTTTTTGGCCCTGTCGGCGGCTTCCTTAAGCTCCCGATCCGCCTGCTTTTTAAGCTCGGCCGCCGAGCGGGTCAACTCTTCGGCTTCCTTTTTGGCCCGATCCAGCGTCTGGCGGGCCGACTTTTCGGCCTCCTTACGAGAGCTGGCCACCTGCTTATCGGCCTGGCTGGCCGCATCTTTCTCCGCCTTGGCCACAATCATCGCCGCTTCCTCCTTGGCCTCGGCGATGATTAGCTCCATCTCCGGCCGCGCCTTCTCCTGTGCTTCCTTCTTGACCCTGCTCTCGGCCTGGCTGAGAATCTGCTCCGCCTCTTCCCTGGCCTTGGTAACCACGGCGGCTGCATCCGCCACCGCCGCCCTCTTAGCGTTACTCTTTAACTCCTCGACTATCAACTCGGCCTTCTTCCTTACCCCGTCCATATAACCAGCGGCCTCATCGGCAGCTTCTGCTTTGGCGGCCGCGTTAATCTCTTTCGCCTTGGCTTCGGCTTCAGCCACAATCCGGGCTGCCTCCGCCTCCGCCTCCTTCCTGGCCTGCTCCCTGGCCTCCTCAACGACCTTAGCCGCCTCTTCCTTAGCCTGGCTGATAATACCGGCCGATTCCTGCTTGGCGGCCTCGGTCAGCCTTTCCCTCTCCTGCTTGATAAGCCCGGGAAGCTGCTGCTGGAACTGGTCAATAACCCTGCTCAGCTCTTCGGCCTCCTGCCTGTCATTGTCTTGCTTTGCCATAAAATTCACCCCCCTAATGGGTTAACGTCTCCTTAAGCCGCACCGATACTCTTTTTTCGGGACTTATTGAGAAAACTGAGAACATCCTCCTGCTTGAACCTGAGACTGTTCCGAAGCCCGATAGCGTACGACTTCAGCAGTCCCTGCTTCTCCCAGCGCCTGACCGTGCTGGTATGAACGCCCAAAAAATGGGCCACCTCGCCCACGGCCAGCAGTCTGGCGGGTAACCTATCGTCGTTGTGGTTATTTCCTATCCGCCTGATATCTCTTTCGTTACTAATAGTAGCCATAACTACTCCCCGAATAACATGGTTATTTACCCGTTTTTTTGAGTATGCCTCTATTCTCCTCAAGATACAATCACCTAAACGAGCTAGTATCGGTGGTAATTTAGTACTAATCCTGGTGGGAAGAGTTAAGAAAGGTGAAGACCTCCCCCAATTTTTAGAGCGTGTTTGGCTTCCCACCCTCCCACCCTACAGAGGTTAGACCTCTATCATTTTTATGGGGGGAACAGAGGGGATAATTGCCCCCTTTGGGGGGATGGGCTTCCTTAAAAAGGGCGGTGGGCGGGAATAGATATAAATGGGGGTGGGGAAGCAAGTTACAGAGGCGCAGCCTATGAGGGCGGGTGGGTATGGGAAATAAAACACTGGTTAAAAACGGGGCGGGGAGTAAAGCCCCCCAGAAATGACTGAAGCCAGGCTTTATACGCCTGGCCCTTTATCAGACTACTGTTTTAAAATTACTTGAGGGTTACCCGAATCTTCCCACCATTGTTAACCGCCTCCTCCACCGAGGGTATCTCCCTGAGAATGGCCGGCAGGGGCAGGGGGCGGCTAATGACCACCATCACCATGCTCTCGCCGCTGGACGAACCCCTGAACGATACCACCTGCAGGTCGGGCACCCTCTGCAAATGTGAGACGAACTCCGGCACCAGCTTGGGGTCCTCCGACAATATCTCCAGCTCCATCATCCCCTGATACATCCCATCGCCGACTCCGGCGGCGGCCTCGGCATCGGCCTTCTTATAGGCTGCTTTGGGTTCGGACAGGGTGCCGGCCGGCGTCCCAACCTCCGTCTCCAGCCAATCCTTGGCCTCGGTAATAATCCGCACCGCCCTCTGCTTGGCCTCGGCGATAATTCGAGCCGCCTCCCATTCCGCCTTCGACCTGGCCTCGGCAACGACCCGGGACGTCTCCGCCTCTATCCGCCTCCGCCCCTTCTCCATAGCCTCCTGGGTAATCTTCTCCGCCTGCTGCTTGGCCTGGGCGATTATTATCTCCGCCTTCTCCTCGGCTTCTTTGTTAGCCTGCTCCCTGGCCTGCTTGGCCGCCTGCTCCGCTCCCTTGGCCGCTTCCTTCCTGGAGCTGGTGATTATCTTATCCGCCTTGCTCTCCGCCTCCCGCTGCGCCTTGGCAATAACGCCGGATGCCTTCTCCTTGGCTTCGGCGATAATAACTTCCGCCTCCTTCTTGGCCTTTTCCCGGGCTTCCCTTCTTATCTTGCTATCGACTTCGGCGTGCAACCAGTCGCTGGCCTCGCCAATAATCTGCGACGCCCTCTCCTTGGCCTGGGCGATAATCTGGGCCGCCTCCCATTCCGCCTTTGATTTTACCTCGGCGACGACCCGGGACGTCTCCGCCTCTATCCGCTTCCGCCCCCTCTCCGTAGCCTCCTGGCTAATCTCGACCGCCTTCTTCTCGGCCTCACTGATTATCCTGGCCGCCTTCTCCTCGGCCTTCTTGCTGGCCTGCTCCCTGGCTTCCTCAATAATCTGAGCCGCCTCCTCCCGCCCCCGGCCGACAACATTAGCCGATTCCTGCCTGGCCGCTTGCTGAGCCCCCTCTATGGCCTCGGCAGTGACTTTCTGGGCCTGCTTTTCGGCTTCGGCCATTATCTGGGATGCCTTCTCCGCCACCGCCTGCTCCGCCCTGGCCACAACCACCGACGCCTCATTTTTGGCCTCGGCGATGATGTACTCCACCTCCCGCTTGGTATCCTCCTGCGCCCGCCGCTTGGCCTCATCCTCAGCCTCATTGATAATCCGCGCCCCATCCTCCCTGGCCTTGGCCACAATCGCCGCCGCCTGCTTCTCGGCCTCCTGCCTGGCGCCATCCCTCAGCTCGGCCACGATGAGGTCGGCCTTCTGCCTCATCTCAACCATATAGCTGGCCGCTTCCTCCTGGGCTTGCTGTTGGGCAGCCTCTCTAATCTCTTTGGCCTTGACATCGGCGTTGGTGATGATGGTAACCGATCTCTCCTCCGCCTCCTTCTCCCCCTGCTGCACGGCCGCTTCGATAATCTGGGCGGCCTGCTCCCGGGCGTCCAGGATGATGTCGGCCGACTTCTGCTTGGCCTCCGCGGTCAGCCGCTCTCTTTCCTGCTCAAAAGCGCGGGTAAGCCTCTGCTTGAATTCGTCAATAAGCTTTCCCGGCTCTTCCGTTTCTAGGTTTTCACTATCCTTCTTGGCCATCTAGCTCACACCCTAACCGACAAGGCCAGCTTTGAGAGATGCACAAAAGCTCCGGCACCTCTCCACCGATTGCCTAAAAATTCAATGACCCATTCGGGCTATTTAGCTATAGTATTTTAGTCCCACCCAAGATAAATTACAATCCCCGTATTGTACTAATTTTGTGTACCCATTTCGTGGATTTTAAAGCGGACGGCGAGCCTACAGCCCCATTTTAGCGGGCGTTTTTCTTCCCCACCCAACCCCACCGATTTTTAGAATACGTTTTACTTCCCACCCTCCCACCCTACAGAAGTGATACTTCTATCATTTTCTTTTTGGGGGGTGGGGAAAGAAAGTTCCAGAAGCGGAGCTTATGTGGGCGGGTGGGTATGGGAAGATAGACAATGCTCTAAAAACCGGGGGGCTTTTCTGGTATAATGAACTTGGCAGGATATTAGCTTTGGCCTACATACCGCCACCATCAGGGCTGAAATGAAAATATTTTTGACAATCTTGGCATGGCTTGGCCTAGCCCTTATGATAGCGGGAACAGTATTGGAGTCCTTTCCCACTTTAACCTATCTCGGAGCCCCTGAAGAAACATGGGGGCAACCGGAACTTTACTTTGAGTGGACCAGCGTGTGGTACATTCTTGCTTTTATAGCGGCTCTGCCCGGGGTTATTCTGGAGTTAATCGGCGGACTAATTGCCAGACCCCGCTATCTGTGGATAGGCCTGCTAGTAGTGGGGCTGGCCTATTGTCTAATCTTCCTAACTGGCATGGTTTATACTGAATTTAAACAACAGGCTTATCCCGAGCTTTATGCTCCTTCTCCCGGTTCCGCTTACACTACCACCCAAATCATTTTTGCCCTGTCATTTTTATCACCGGGGCTTGTTTCTATTATCGAGGGAATAATACTACGTGTGCTCGAGAAGAAAAAAAGGGGAATCGTGGTATAATAAAGGCCATGAAGAAAGAGCTGATGGACATCCTGGTCTGCCCGGTGTGCAAGGGTGAGCTGAAACTGACCGTTGACGAGGAGAAGGAAGAGATAATCAGCGGCTCCCTGCACTGCCCCAAGTGCCGGGTGGACTACCCCATCACCGACAGCATCCCCAACCTGCTGCCCCCGGAGCAAAGTGCTTAATCCGGTGTGTAGGTGACGCCGGTCTGGGGGGACTCCCATACCTCTACGTTAGAGATGGTGACCGGCGCCCCGGCCAGCCTGGACTTAATCTCCTTATAGACGGTGGCGGCGATGTTTTCCGCCGAGGGATTGAGCTTATCGAAGGGGGGAACATCGTTGAGGCAGGTGTGGTCAAAGCGGTCTACTACTTCCGATAAGTGTTTTTTCAACTCGACGAAATCGTAGGCCAGGCCGATATCGTTAACTTCGGAGGCTTCCACCTTCAGCACCACCTTGTAGCGGTGGCCGTGCATCGCCTCGCACTTGCCCTTATATCCCCTTAAAAAATGGGCGGCGTCAAAGTGCTGCTCCACCGATATCTGGTACACCCTAGCCGCCCTCCCACTTGAAGACGCCCTGGATTTCCTTGGCCGCCTTGAGCAGCTGCTTGATGGTCTTACCGCTCACCGGGTGGGTCAGGTCGGGGGCAATCTCCACCAGAGGCACCAGCACGAAAGCCCGCTGGTGAAGCCGGGGGTGGGGAATAGTTAGCTCCGGCGTATCGACGACCTGGTCGCTGTAGAAGAGGATGTCTATATCTATAATTCGAGGGGCACCGGTGGGACCGACCCGGCCCATCCTGATTTCGATGCCCTTGGCCAGAGTCAACAGACCCTGGGGGGGCAATAAAGTGCTGGCCTCACAGACCAGATTGAGAAAACGGGGCTGCTCAACATCTCCCACCGGCTCGGAGTCGTATATCGAGGAAATCTTCACAAGGCGCAGCCTCTCCGAGAGCAGCGCCAGCGCCTTGTCCAGATTGGCCTGGCGGTCTCCCAGATTGGAGCCCAGACCGAGATAGGCGGTTACCGCTTCATTCCCCACTTTGCCTCCTTCGGACGATAGCATCGCACATACGGCACACCCGCACCATCGGCTTTACCTGATGGACGCGGACGATGTCAGCGCCATTGGCGATACCGATGGCTACCGAGGCGGCGGTGCCCTCCAGGCGTTCGGCGACGGGCAGGTCTAATACCTTGCCGATGAAGGACTTGCCCGAGGGGCCGATTAAGAGGGGCATTCCCAGCTCTTTTAATTCGGCCAGACGGCGGATTATCTCCAGGTCGTAGCGCCAGCTCTTGCCGAAGCCGATGCCGGGGTCTAAAATGACGTTCTCTTTGGGCACGCTATATTCCGATGCTATCTCCAGACTTCTCTTGAGAGAAGAAATTATCTCAACTATGGGGTCGGCGTAATCGGCGGCATCACGCTTGAGGGCAGCGTCGTAGCCGCCCTTATCCCGCTGGTTGCTCATTAAAATAATGGGTACGTTCCACCGGGCGGCCAGCCCGGCCAGGCGGGGGTCGCGCTTTAAGCCCCACTGGTCGTTGAGCATCAACGCCCCCGCCTCCAAAGCTTTCTCCGCCACCTCCGATTTATAGCTGTCAATGCTCACCGGGACGGACAGCTCAGCAGCCAGCCGCTCGATAACCGGAATCACCCGCCTGAGCTCCTCTTCGGCCGAGACCGGCGGGGCGCCGGGACGGGTGGACTCGCCGCCGACATCGATTATATCGGCGCCTTCTTCGGCCAGCCGCTTTGCCCGGACAACAGCGGCTTCAACATCGTCACCGACACCATCGCCGGAGAAAGAGTCCGGGGTGACGTTGAGGATGCCCATGACGTAGGTGCGCTCCCCCCAGCGCAGCTCCAGGCTCCCACAGCGGGTGACGGCTAAAGCGGAACGGCTCTCCATAGCTAACCATATTTTAGCACCCTTTGGGCGGGGTGGCTAGATGGGCGGGGGGAGAAGGGGAGCGAAAAACAGCACTAAAAAAATGGGGGAAAC
>Ga0315548_1000620_pt1 | contig 32567 bp, 26 predicted proteins | sample SalMarSW160110MG_2_FD_202540 | JGI IMG/M metagenome (GOLD analysis project Ga0315548, IMG submission 202540) | Salt marsh sediment microbial communities from the Plum Island Ecosystem LTER, Massachusetts, United States - Salt Marsh Sediment SW1601-110 ... | reverse complement strand
GACTAAGTTACCAAACGAGATTTCACCCTTAATACCAATATTTATACATAGAACGGAATTCCATACCAAATCTCCATCTCTTGACTCAAATTTTTTCCCATTTATACTAAACATTTTCAGAAGTTCCGGAAGAGGAATTGTTGAGATAAGATTGTCATACTTTATTTCTCCCGCATCAAAATATACATAATTCTTATCCACTTTCTTAACCGTTCCATGGAAAATATCGATACCTCTGGAAAAAGAAGAAATAAGATCACCAATTCCCTTTTCCGGGTAAAGAAACTCTGCGTTGTATTCGATTGTTTCTTCCGAAGAATCAGGAGAAGTTCGCGGAACGTAACTCGCAAGAAAATCAGGTGAAATATCTTTTAGCGGATATCTCCATAACTTTTCATTGTAAGGTAAAAAAAATATATTATACAATTCTCGACCAAAGTTATAAATAAACCAATCTTCGAGATTTTCAGGTTTTTTCTTACTTCTTAAAAAGCAACCTATCAATGATTTAATTCTGGATTTAGGAGGTAAATATTTTCTGTTTGATTGGATAGGATAAGGTATAATTCTTTTGTTTAAATATATATACGAATTTCGCTTAATTGTCTTAATATCGGGTATAAGTTTTCTCGCTAAGTTCCGAACATATGAAGTTTTGCAATGAAGAAAATGTCCGGTATAATTAAAAGTATACCCGTCAATATTTATATTACTACAGAGTCCACCAGGATTTTTTTCTCTCTCAATAATAGTAAAATCAATATTTTTTTCTTTAAGATAGTATGCAATCGACAAGCCTGTGATGCCTGCTCCGAGGATTACCGTCAAGTTTTACTCCTGAAGATTATACCGAAAAAAACGAATATTAAGGTTGCAATCGAATACAGAATTATTGCGCCTTTAATACTAAGCCGTGTAATGATAAAAGCCGCTTCGCAAAGTGCTATTGTAGCTAGATATATTATGGCAATTACAGAAGGTGTGGGTAAACCGCTTGCTTTAAGTTTTAAAACGAAATGGTCATGAGAACCTCTAAGAGGGTTTCTTTTTTTTGCGATTCGAAGAACAACCACATAAGCTGTATCAAACAAGGGTATAAATAGAATAAGCAGCGGAACAAAGAATGCAATTGGGTTTGCATCCGTATATCTTGTTATTATAGCTAAAACGGAAAGCATATAACCGAGAAAAAGACTTCCAGAGTCACCCATGAAAATTTTTGCTTTTGGCAGATTAAAAGGCAAAAAACCAAGACAGCTTCCCGCAAGTGTGACGGCAACAACAGGATATGCCCCACTCCCGGAAACCGAAATAAAAATAAAACTGAATGCCGCAAAAAAACCTACTCCTGCCGAAATGCCATCCATAACGTCTATTATATTAAAAGCATTTGTTATTCCAACGATCCAGATTACGGATAAAATAATATTAATATATTCAGGTAAAATCTTAACATTCATTCTTATTCCCGACCAGACGGTAAATATAGCGATCAAAAATTGAAATAAAAGCTTTAAATATTTTGAATATGGACGTATATCATCAAAGAAACCAAGGAGAAAAATCAAAAATCCGAAGACCAATATTTTCCATTCATTAGTAAAAAAAGCGTAAGTCAAAGTTCCGAGGAAAATTGCAATACCACCACCATAAGGTGTTGGTTTCGAATGATCTTTAATCCCCTTCGGTCTGTCTATGAAACCTATTCTCGGAGCTACTTTTGAAAGTACAAATGATAAAAGAAAAGTAAGAACAAAGGCTATAGTAAAATAAATCAATTTTTAATCTCCCGATTTGATTTTAAAGCAAGGGAATTATTTTTCTTCTTCGTTAACCCCATAATTTTTCTATCTAAATTTATGATTTTATGAAAATTAGTCAAGGTAAACACCATATTCTAACCACAAGATTCCACAGATTAGCACAAGATTTTTTGTTGTTGCTTAACTAGAACCTAGTACCTTGTACCTGGCACCTAAGTTCTTTTCACATTTCAAGGTCTGGGGCTGTTATTCTTTGTTATTCTCTCAAATTTATAACTTGACATTAAGTAGTAATAACAATTGAAGGTAGCTGCCGTCCGGTTTATTTCCCTCACCAACGCCAAATCTTACAACATGTAAATTGAATCCCAGATCGAAGTCAATATATTCATTTAAGTAGATATAGCTGCCTACGCCGACTCGAGGAATGTATGAAAAAGGTCCGGCATCCATTTCTTCTAAAGTAAACAGATCCAATCCACAACCAAGATTGGCATAAAGGCCAATTCTACTCATCGAGAATAAGACATATTTACAGTTTACATCAAAAGCATTTAATTTAATAGTCTGAGCGCCGGCAGTATCGCTTTCATGAAAAGAAAGCGTATAAGTAGATTCTAAATTCAAACGCGGTATAATACTGATGCCATATCCTATTCTAAAACCGGGTCCTAAACCATAGCCTAGTACATCTTTGTAATCATAACCAATTATATCATTAACGCAAAAACCGGATATAATCTTAAATGTTCGAGATTCGCTATTTTTTGGTCTTTCTGTTTCTTTTATCTCGGATATTCCACTGCGATTTATCTCTATGTCATTATCATTAGCATAGATGCTGGCAACTATTAAACAGGAAATTAGTAACATATAAAATAGCGTTTTCATAATCTTCCTCCTTAATATATATAGTATCTAAAAAAGAACTAAATGTCAAGGAATTTTTTAGCGTTAGCTGGTTTTTGTTTTTAGTTTTGACTAATGACTAAGTTATTTAATATTGTCAAGTGCAGATAAAGTGTTGAGATTTGACCCCAGATATAGATTCAAGGGAATTATTTTTATTTTTCATTAACCCCATAATTTTCTATATGAATTTATGATTCTATGAAAATTAGTCAAGGTAAACACCATATTCCAACCACAAGATTCCACCCTGGTACAGTCGTTCCTCCCTACCCCAATACAGTCATTCTTCCTTATGGGGCAGGCAGATTAGCACAAGATTTTTTGTTGTTTATATTTTTTTTGACACACAACACAGGACTCAAAACTCAATTTATCAATTCAAGGTCCAACCCCGTTTACACGTAAATTAAATGCTTGACATTTATATAAAATTAGATTAATATTGAGAGAATGAGGTAAAAAAGAATGAAAGTTTTTGAGAAGATAGAAGTAGACGAAAATATACTACATGGAGAACCCCACATAACAGGGACACGTGTTCCTGTTAAATTGGTCTTATCATTATTAAGCGAAGGTTTAACACCTGAAGAAATAATAAAAGAACATTACCCTGTTCTCAAAAAAGAAGATATACTTTCCTGTATTAAGTATCTTACTCAAATACTTGAAGAAGAAGAGATCCATTACGTAAAAAGCTGATTAATGCCTGTTTTCTTCATTGACGAGTGCGTTTCAATCCAAACTGATAAATTCCTAAAGAACCTAAAATATAAAACTGTAAACGTAAAAGATCATAAATCGTCAGGAGCGTCTGATAATGAGCTATTCAAACTCGCGAAAGAGGAAGGATATGTTCTTGTAACTTATGATAAAGGATTTGGAAACATAATTGAGTATCCTCCGTCTTCTCATAACGGAATAATACTGCTGAAAGTAAGAAATAAATCTTCGATGGAGAAGTGTCATAAAGTCCTTCAAAAGTTATTAAGCAGAGAAAAGGAATTAAAATCTACTTTATTTGTAATTGACGAAAAAAAGTATAGAAAAAGACAGAAGCCATAATAAAAATATGAAGTAGATTAAAAAGGATTAAGAGGATTTTTTGTTTGTTGTTTTAACTAAATCCCAAATCCCAATCCCTAAATCCTAATTTCACCACAGAGCACACAAAGATTTTTTTGTTTTTCCTATTCAAAGATTCAACAATTTAACTATTCAACTTAGATTCGAAGAATCTACAATATTGTCAAGTGTCGAGATTTGACCCCAAAAATACAAAAAATATTGTCAAGTGTCGAGATTTGACCCCAAAAATACCAAAAATAGACCCCAAAAATACAAAAATACTTTTTAGAGAAGGTCTGAGTATTCTAGTATAATAGTCAATCCTTTATACAACGAACCGAGAATCCAGTCTCCTTGCTGGCGCTAGGGGTTTGTACTGAAGTAGCATTGTTACTCAGATAAATGTACAATATTTCGGTAGAATCGTATGCTGCCTCTGAACAAGACCAAAAAAAAGCGCGGTCACCAATTCCTACGAAGTTCGTTTGGCTGTTACGGTCACCACCAGGTAGCGCGGTAAAGCCGCTTTCATTGGTTGCTCCTGTGTTGGGACTCTCCCAATGTAAGGTTCCGGCTTCTTTCATTTTCCCACCTGCTACACTATAGCTACCAAGATAATAAATGAGAGTCCGCCATTCTTCAATGGGTGGAACATGCCAGCCTTCCGGCGCTATATTACGACTATCGGTAACTGCGTAGCAGTTGTAGAGCCTGCCATAAGCGGACACATTATTATCATAATAGCAGTAGGCTCCTGTAGTGAGATTGGACCATTCTGTTCTATCAGTTACATTCGGTATAGGGTCGCCATTGCGGTAATGCGTCACTTTTAGGTTTTCAGCCATCCACCATTGATTGCCAATTTGTACAGTTAAATATACATTACTGTCAACATCCATAACAAATTTCTCTTTTGTCGTAAATGATATAGTATTTCCATAATCAGTGCCTACGTTGTTTCTGGCATAGGCTCTTACGTAATAAATAGTGTCCACAGTTAAACCAGTTATATAACTGGTAAAACTTCCCACTCCTGTGCCGTCACTAGTTGTATCGTCAGCAACCGTAGGCAGCTGCTCTGTACTCCAGCATACACCGCGAGCGGTTACAGGTGCTCCTCCGTCGAAGATAACTGAACCGCCGCATCTTACTGTTGTATCTGTTATATGAGCAACCCCGCTAGTAAATACTTCAGGAACACTAACAGTGCTCCCTGTGGGAGTCTTTCCGCAACTAAATAATATACCAATGGAAATCAAAAAAAACGTCAAAAGAATTAGTATTTTTTTCATAATAAACCTCTTTTTGAACTTAGATTAACTCGAAAAATTTTCATTATTTAAATTGTAAATATTTATAAAAGTTTGTCAAGGAATTTTTTAGCGTTAGCTGGTTTTTGTTTTTAGTTTTGACTAGTGACTGGTGACTAGAGACTAATGACTAAGTTATTTAAGATTGTCAAGTGTTGAGATTTGACCCCAGATATATTGACCCCAGATATATGACCCCAGATATATGACCCCAGATATATGACCCCAGATATAAAGTGTTGAGATTTGACCCCAGATATATGAGCAATAATCTAGCAAAGATTGATATTCAAAGTAACCGCTTTCCGTCTTTCTTCTATTTTCAAGTACATAAAAGAAAATCTGGTAGTAGGTATCAACGGGGTCAGACCTTATTTTATTATCCTTCGGATAAGTTGAATTGTTGAATAGTTAAATGGTTGAATTGTAAAAACAAATAAAAACTTTGTGTTCTTTGTGGCCAAACTCCGCTCTCAGCTGACGGCTGACAAAACTTGGTGCCTTCGTGGCAAAGAATCCTTGACAAGATTATCGTTTTATCTTAATATTGTTTTTGATGTGGTTTACTGAATATTTACATAAAAAATTTAAGAAGGAGGAGATGTGAAAACATTTTATTTTATAGTTTTTCTTTGTGGTGTTTTGCTATTTAGCAATGTTTATGCACAGGATTCACTATATCCGAATACATTCCCTTTAGGTGATGTAACTTTACTGGATGGACCGTTTAAAAATGCACGCGAGTTGAATATTCAAAACCTTCTGCAATATGATGCAGATCGTTTTTTGGCTCCTTATCTCAAGGTATCCGGATTAACACCTAAAGCCGCAAATTATCCAAATTGGGAAAGCATTGGTTTGGATGGACACGTTGGTGGACACTATTTATCGGCAATGGCGATAAATTATGCCGCTACGGGTAATTCCGACTGTTTACAACGCATGGAATATATGATATCGGAACTGAAGACCTGTCAGGATACAAATGCAGTAAAGTATCCAACCTGGGGTACCGGTTACCTCGGAGGAGTACCAAATAGTAGTGAAATTTGGTCAACACTTAAAACAGGAGATTTTACAGCATATCAGTCAGCCTGGGTGCCATGGTATAATATTCATAAAATGTATGCCGGATTGAGAGATGCCTGGTTGTATGGTGGCAATGTGGATGCCAAAACCATTTTTCTAAAATTCTGTGATTGGGGGATAGACATAACTTTTGCCCTGAGCGATGCCCAGATGGAATCGATGCTCGATACAGAGCATGGCGGTATGAATGAGATTTTTGCTGATGCTTATCAGATGACTGGAGATGAAAAGTATTTAACTGCAGCCAAACGGTTTTCCCATAAGGACTTGCTTAATGCAATGGCAGCCGGTAATGATAATCTCGATAATAAGCATGCAAATACACAAGTTCCCAAGGCAGTTGGTTTTCAGCGAATAGCAGAGCTTAGCGGCGATGGTACCTATGTAAATGCCGCTAGTTTTTTCTGGGAAACAGTTACAGGTAACCGCAGTCTGGCATTTGGCGGAAACAGCAGAAGAGAGCATTTTCCGAGTGCATCTGCATGCACTGATTATGTTAATGAGGTCCAGGGCCCCGAAACATGCAATTCATATAATATGCTCAAATTAACCGAGAACTTGTTCAGGGTGAGTCCACTGGCAAAATATGCCGATTTTTATGAACGGACATTGTACAATCATATACTGTCTACACAGCATCCCGAGCATGGCGGTTATGTCTATTTTACACCTGCGCGTCCTCGTCATTATCGGGTTTACTCCGCTCCAAATCAGGCGATGTGGTGCTGTGTTGGAACCGGTATGGAGAACCATGGAAAATATGGCCAATTTATTTATACTCATCAGAATGATTCCCTGTTTTTAAACCTGTTCATTGCCTCCGAGTTAAACTGGACGGAAAGAGGCGTGAAGATTACACAGGAGACTGATTTTCCAAATGAAGAAAAAACCAGACTGACTATAACCGAAGGATCATCTTCGTTCAAATTAATGATTCGCTATCCCTCGTGGGTTGCTTCCGATTCATTGAAAATAATTATCAACGGTGATACTTTGTCCTATTCGGCGGAGCCCTCTTCTTATGTTGCTGTTGATCGGTCATGGGCCAACGGGGATGAGGTAGAGATTATTTTGCCCATGCACAATACAATTGAGCAGTTAATCAATGTATCTAGATATGTTGCCTTTATGCATGGGCCAATAATGCTTGGGGCAAAAACAGGCACGGAAGACCTAGCAGGGTTAATCGCTGGTGAAGGCCGCTGGGAGCATATTCCCAGTGGATCGGTTTTCTCTATTGCTGAGGCACCCATTATTGTTGAAGACACCCTTTCCCAAATTGCAGATAAGTTGGTACCGGTAGACAGTGTACCATTAACCTTTGCTGCTCCTGAACTTAATATGGCTAATCCTCTAGATAGTCTCAAGTTTGAGCCTTTCTACAAAATACATGATTCAAGATATATGATGTACTGGATGGCTTTAACAGATTCCGGGTACCAGGCATATCTCGATTCTCTTGACGAATATGATCTAAGTGAGCGTACAATCGATTCTGTAGCGACTGGAGAGTCGCCATCTGAAGTTGAACATGCAATGCAAACTTTAAATTCTTATTCCGGTAGCCATATGGGTGAATTTTGGCGGGATGCCCGGGACGGAGGCTATTTTAGTTATAGACTGACAACGAATGGAGAGATCAATTTATCTTTAATGGTGTGTTATTGGGGAAATGAAGGGGGATACAGAACATTTGACATTTTAATAGATGAGGTCGTATTAGTAACGGAGAATATAACCGGGAAATGGAATGTATCAGAGTTTAAGAATGTAGAGTATGGAATTCCTGATTCAATGATTACAGGAAAAGATAGTATTCGCCTGAAATTTCAAGCGCCATCAAGCGGCTATGCCGGTGGAGCCTTTTATATTCGTTTGCTTAGAGCGGATACAGCATATATTAAAGAGCAGCCACACTTCTTTAAATTGAATCAAAACTATCCAAATCCTTTTAATATGGGTACAACTATCGAATATTCGATATCAAAAGCAGACTTTGTTAAGTTGGAGATTTTTGATGTTGTGGGTCGGGAAATTGTGACTTTGAATGAAGGGGAAAAGCATGCCGGAGAACATACTGTTCATTTTGAGGCGGAAGGTTTAGCTTCGGGAATCTATTTCTATCGAATTAATGCTGGAGGTTCGTACAGTCAATCTCTGAAAATGATTTTGATGAGATAGGATTGATAGCCGGGAAGATTTTTTTCTTGCCGCTACTCTTAAAAAATACCTTATATAATCACAGATATTTATTTGTCGATCCCAATGCTCGTAGCCTTTGTTCAGCGGATGCTACCGGTGCAAGACCCGACCGAAAAGGGGGAGCTTGTTTTGTTTGGAAAGTTGAAAACATAGAGGGGTCAGGTCTTGTTCTTTGAATTCTCTAAAACCTAAGACCCAAAACCTAACACCTAATATCTAGGGGTCAGGTCTTTTTTTTGAATCTCATTAATCCTAGAAATCAGTGAATCGGTGTTTTAGTTGGTTCGTTGGATCGCGGGGTCGAAACTTTAGTGTATCGGTGAATCAACAGATTGATCTCCAGACATAAAACCTTCAAAACGGTCGGTTAAAAAATGGAACAAATAAGTTTTTTGTTCGTCTTAACACATATAATTTAAAAAAGGAGAAAACAATGCGTATAATCTTTACAATTTTATTATTTTTTAGTTCTACAATTGCTTTTGCTAAGAATATTCCTGCGGGTACTAAATCTATAAGTGTTTCATCATTTATGGCCGACTATCAAAAAACCGGAAATCATTTTGACTTATGTTTCGAATCAGACTTAAACCTGGGCTACTTCTTTTTAAATAATCTTGAAGCTTTCTTTAGTTTCGGAGAATCAAAATTAGACTATTTTGATGAGAGTTCGGGCTCCGATATTGGTCTGGGGGTCTATTACCATTATCCTTTCAAAAGTAAACTTTCTATTTTCACAGGAACAACGTTCGCGCATAATATTGATAGTTATTCTCTAATGAATATGACTGTTGACTTAGGGGCTGAAGTTTTTTTATTAGAAAATACAGCATTAAGAATCGCAAACAGATTTCTCTACTACTTTGATGATGATATAAATGATCCTAAAGATAACACTATGTATCTTAAATTTGGTCTGGCTTGCTACTTCTAAGAAATTATTTTTAGACAAAATTTAGAATCTTAAACGCTACCCTATACAAAACTTATACTTCGACGGGGGCAGACCTTCTTTAAAAAGTGTCAAGGGGAACAAAGTCACTTGTCATTAGTCTCTGGTCACGAGTCAAAAGAAACAACAAAAAATCCTTTTAAAATCTGCGTCCATATTATAGATTCTTCGAATCTAAGTTGAATAGTTAAATTGAAAAATCGTAAAATAGGAAAGTTTAAAAAACTTACGGCTGACAGCTCACGGCTAAAAAACAACAAGAATTTCTCAGTGTGCTCTACGGTGGGTTTAGGATTTGGGAACGACCTAACGGTCTAACCATCCAACGACCTAACGGATTGTCTCCTCGTATACTAAAAAGGAGATTTACAATCCAAATAACTTGACAATTCAAACAATAATACATACAATGTAAACACTATATAAATCAAAAAAGGAGGTTTTATATGAAAAAGACATTGATTTCTTCTCTTACAATTTTGTTTTTTATAATTAGCACACCCATTCTTAAAGCAGATTCACCTGGAGACGACACAAAACTCCGCTGGGCTGATGACAAACTAATCTATAGCGGCGAGGTTAACGCGTGGACCACCGCCATACTAGTAGGTATAGAAGATGCTGCAATCGACGTTGATTATTTTACCGGTAATACTCTTAGAGCTATCGTTGCATGCCCGGATACAACTGTTAAGGTTTTTAGATCTGATGACAACGGACAAACCTGGTCAATCACAGACTCACTTGATTTGCGTTTCGACAATGGAACTCAACCACGCATTGTCCACGGGCCCGATAGCACTTATCACATTTTTATTCGTACGCTATACAATAATAACATTTACACCGAAGCACATAGAACCTCAGACGATTCATACATCGTCGGAACCGGAGATAACATAGCCGCACCTGGTGATTCGGTAAAGAGCTACTCTGTCTGTACGGACAGAAGAAGCCATCATGATTATAGTGTCTTCGTTGCATATCAGAGGGGCGAGGGCGGAATCGGAGAAGACGATATATATTTAACTCAAACCTCTGACCAGGGACAAAACTGGTCAACTCCTTCATTCGTTCGTGCCGGCGGAGCAATGTACCCTGATATAACTTACGGCAATGATTCAATTCTATATGTAGCTTTTCTTCAGAAATACTTGGGAACTGATACCACAGAAATAATGTTGCGTAGATCTATGAATTTCGGAGCAAATTGGAATGCATCAGTGACAATCGATTCAGACACTTTCCCTAAGATGGCTCCGCAGGTTGCGGCAGCTTACGATGGTTCGGGAGATGTATGGGTAATCTGGTCGCTAAAAAATTATAATAATCCTAATGATGATTTTGGGCTCCTATACTCATTAAGTGAGGATTCTGCTGTGAGCTGGTCTTCCCCTTCGTGGTGCAATAGTGTTCCCGACTCCAATGAAGTTTTGCCCAGTATAGCAATTAAAGATGAATATGGTTCCACAAGTAACAGACCTTTTGTTACCTTCCTTAGAGCTTATTATGACTGGAGCGGACCCCTTTCTGTTCATTCATGTGAATGGATGGGCAGCGCCTGGAGCGCCGATAGTATCTACGCAGACAGCAACACAGTCCCGACAAAACCCATTCAGACTTTCATTCTCGACGGCGAACCTGCTATTGCATACGTCGGAACAAACGCGCAAAACGTCTATTTTGACTCTCGGATAATCCCTGTAGGTATCGACGAAAAAGAATACTCTCCATCCAACGAAAAAATCGAATGCAGTATAGACAAAAGCATAGTTACGGGAACAGCCATATTAAAATACGCATTGCCCGGAGAAACGAACGTTAACATTTCCCTTGCCAATATCCTCGGTCAAACGGTTGCGACACTCGATGAGGGCTCAAAAAATGCTGGATACCACACAATAAACATATCAGCTGAGAATCTATCACAGGGGATTTACTATATAGTAGTCAAAACAGAAAACGGTCTAAAAAGCACAGTTAAATTTGCTGTTTTAAAATAAGTAAAAAACTCTAAAGAATAAAAAAAAGGGGGTGAGTTGCCTCTCCCCCTTTTTTTTATAAAATTAAATCGATGATAAAAAAATTAATAACAGAGATAGAAAAAGAGAAATTTTCCTTTATACTGGGTTTTTTAACCCTTTTTTCAATTATCTTAACTCGAAACATAATCGAAAGCGCCTTTGAAGGAAAACAGCTTTTAGGTTTTTCTCCAATTATTTCGCATTCTTTTTATATGATTTTTGTACATTTTCCTCTTTTCTATATATCTATCTTTGCATGGATTCTCCTTGTTTTTAGATTCCTGACAAAGGAAGACACTGTAAAGATAGTAAAGGTTCTACTAATGGGGATGACAGTTATCATAATAGCTCCCCTTATCGATATCATAGTTTCAAAGGGAAGCGGATATAAATTAACATACTTAACCGGACCCGCGTCTATTACAGAAATACATAAATTTTTCTATTTAACAAAAGATTTCTTGCAGGCAAGCTGGGGACAAAGAGCAGAAATTTTGCTTGTATTACTTGGCAGTTTTATTTATGTGTTTGTAAAGACAAAAAATTATTTTAAATCCATAATTGCTCCAATTATTATTTATCTTGTTATTTTTATTCATGGAATACTGCCAAATACTATTGCCGCAATACCTTCATATCTAGGTTTCAAAAATCTCACTCCTGCAGCAATTTTAGGAAGCGGAATATTACCAATCGATAGCCAAAATTACTCTGTAATTTTCTGCATATCTATAATATCAGCTTCCTTAATGATTGCCTTAATATCAAAAAATACTACTATAAAAGAAATATTTAATCTGAAAGCATCTCTCATTTCCCTCGCCGCAATCTCCCTGGGAATTTTTTATGGTTTATTTCTTATATTCAGATATTATCCCCTACTATTAATAAATCCAATATTTTATCTATCGGTTTTACTAAGTATATTAATAGCGATATTCACCGATAGGATTTCGCAACTTCATATCAATATGATCGAATTCCAGATACTTGCAGTAGTTGTAATGCTGTTCAGTATTTCCCTTGGATATATATTTACGCTTTTAATTTTAATTTCTTATCTCTTTAAACGATTCCTTAAACCTAACTGGCTTTTAATTATTCCATTATTTATTGCGGGTTTTTCTTTAATTTTCCAGGAAGATACCTTTAAAACAATAATTCCTATAAAAAGAAAAAATATAGAGTTAAAGGGAAGGAAACTCGCGGGTTGGACTTATTTTTTAAACGGTGATTATAAAAAAGCGCTCCTTATATATCTGAAGGCTCACTCTATTTCGTATGACAACGAAATTCAAAAAAGAATAGGACAGTGCTATCTTAATTTAGGATTTCTCGACAAAGGTATAGAAGAGCTTGCAGAAATCGAGGATCCCGATTATGAAACAATTCTTTCCCTGGGGCAAGCATATACGCAAAAGGGTAAAAACGAAAACGCTATAGATACTTATAAAAAGGCAATCGAGAAAAAAATCTCTCCGGAAGAATTTTACGTTAAAATCGCGCAAATTGCTTCTCGCGGTGGTATGGAAAGCGAAATAAACATGGCAATCGACAAAGCATCTCTATATGGAACTCCAAAACATAAACTCTACCAGATAGAAGCAGATTTTTACTTTCGTGAGGGAAATTTTGAAAAGGCTCATTTGATGTATGATAAATCATTAGATTATAATCCAAGGTCGGTTGTATCACTTACAGGTAAAGGAATGACATATTACAGACAGGACAAAATAGAAGAAGCGGAAGAACAAATATTAAGGGCTTTAAAAATCGAACCGAATAACGATGCTATATATAATAACCTGGGCGTCATATATATAGCGCAAAATAATTACAAAAAAGCTATAAAGACTTTTCTTAAATCTTTAAAAATTAGCCCCAATCAAGAAGAAGCCTATTATAATCTCGGCCTAATCTATGAAATATTGGGAGATATACCCGAAGCTTTACGGATGTACCAGAGAACATTGAATGTTAATCCGGATTACCTACCCGCAAAAATAAAAATAAAGGTATTGCAAAAATGATTTTTACTTTTATTCTACCAATTCTTATTGCTATGGTTGGGTTCTTATTCATAAAAATAAAAACTCCCGGATTTATCAAAAACTGGCTTAACGCATCCCGTCCTCTTATATCTCTTCATTATATTTTTCCCACTATCTTTGGAATAGTACTAGGAAATTACATTTTCCGGGAACCGATTAATTTCTACAATGCATTTCTTCTTCTCTTCTCCATCTACTTCTCTTTTCAGACCTCTGTAATTATAAACGACATCAATGATATTAAAACAGATCATTTCTCAAATAAGAATAGTATTTTAAATCCCAGTACTTTTCCGATAGAATACTATCAATTTTTAAGTATATTTTTCCTTACAATTTCCCTGTTTTCCGCTTTAATTATAAACTACAGAACATTTCTTATAATTTTGGTCTTGCATATGCTTCATTTTTCTTATTCCTCGAAGCCTCTTAGATTAAAAAGGTTTTTTCCCATATCTATTTTTCTGCTTTCATTGGCTGCACTACTCACAGCAATTTCAGGATATTCTCTTTTTAACCCATACAAACCCTTCATTTCTTTCCCAATAAAAGCAGCTATGCTTATCTTTATTCCTCTATTCTTATCCTTAAACTTCCGGGACATGCATGACTTACGGGGTGATAAAAAAACCGATATAAAAACTTTATTTACTATATTCGGAATCGAAAAAGGAAGATACATAAACGCTTATCTAGTACTTCTTAGTTATCTGCTCGTACCTGTAATTTTAAAGTTTTATCCGTTATTTTTCGCTACTATACCTCTCGGAATAGCGAGCTTTTATACTTGCCTTAAAAAACCATTTAATGAAAAAATAATATTTTATATATATTTTATAATGATTGCAATCTTAGGAATATTCTTACATACAAAAACGGAAATTTTCCTTGGTTAAATCTTTTAATAACAATTGCCACGAATCATAGAGGGGTTAGGTCTTCTTTAAATCTCATTAATCCTAGAAATCAGTGAATCGGTGTTTTAGTTGGTTCGTTGGATCGCGGGTTCGTTGGTTTGTTTAGTTTTTGTTCGGTCTACCGTCCGCGGTCGTCCGTCGTTCTTGTTACCACCTAACGACCTAACCATCCAACCACCTAACGATTTACTGACTTCTTGCTTAAACCTTTATATCATGAATTTTCAACGAAATTTTACCATTCCACTGGTCTATAAACGGTGAATAAGCTATACTAAATTTTCCCGCGCTTCTCAGGAAATCAATTTTATCTCCAAGAGAAAAACCAATGCACGAAATATATTTATTCTCATTTTTAACCGAAAATTTTAAGTGATTATTTCCGACAATATTAAGAACTCCTGCCAACTCAACATCAAAAGAAGCAAAGATCGGAGTCGGATTTCCTATGCCAAAAGGAGCTAAAACCTCTAAATTTTTTATTAATTTTTCGTTAATAGAACCAAGCGAAAGCGGAAAATCTACTAAAAGCTCTTTCTCGGTAACTTTATCCTTTAAAGTTTTCATAACTTTTACTTCAAAAGCTTCTTTGAAAATATCGATATTTTCCTTTTTTATCGATATTCCGCAAGCCTGTGAGTGTCCGCCAAATTTTTCTAATAAATCGGATAATTCATTGATACAAGCCATGATATTAAAACCCGGGATACTTCGTCCGGAACCCTTACAAATATTTTCTTTCTCTGCTATAATAATTGTAGGCCGATTAAAATCTTCAACGATTTTAGAAGCTACAATCCCTATCACACCCTCATGCCAATCTTCACCTGAAATAATAATTCCTGTTTTTTCTTCCACATTACGACTGCCTAAAAGCTCCAACACTTCTTTATAAATTTTTTCCTGAAGCTTTTTTCTTTCTTTATTATATTTTTCTAACTTTGCGGCAATTGATTTTGCTTCGGGTTTACTATAAGTACTAAGTAAATCAACCGCTTCCCTTGCCTCCCCCAATCTGCCAAGTGCGTTAATTCTGGGAGCAATAACAAAAGAGATATGCCATACCTGTAACTTAGTCTTTTTAAAGCGAGCGCTATTCAATAAAGAGACAATCCCCGGCCTTCTGCTTTCATTCATTATCTTAAGACCTAACGCAGTTATGATTCTATTTTCCCCTATAAGCGGCATAACATCCGCAACCGTTCCCAGAGCTACGAGATCGAGATTCCACAAAAGGAAATTTTCGGAAAGTTCGGAAATTTTCGATAAACCCTGACATAACTTAAAAGCAACTCCAACACCCGCAAGCTCTTTAAAGGGATAAGAATCGGAAGCATGGGGATCTATTACAATCGATGCGGGATTTTCTTTCTCAGGCAAATGATGATCCGTAACAATTACCTCCATGCCAAGCTCATGCGCATATTCAATCGCCTCTACTCCACTTATTCCACAATCAACCGTAACTATTAATTCTGTACCCTTTTCTTTTAAATGCTTGATTCCTTCTTTATTTAAACCATACCCATCTTCCAATCGATTAGGAATGTAAAAATCAACGTCAGCATTTAATTTTCGAAGAACCAATAACATTAAAGACGTAGCGGCAATACCATCCATATCAAAGTCACCATAAATAGATATCTTCTTATTTTTTCCTATTGCCGACAATATCGCGTCACTAGCCTCCCGAACACCACTCAATAAAAAAGGATCATGCAAATTCAAAACAAAAGGGGTAAGAAAAGAATCCGCATCCGAAACCCCTCTGATATTCAACAATTCCTTTAAAATAGAATCGGGGCTTCCGTTACCAATTAATTCATTTTTATTAAACTTCCACTTCATCATTAATATCTTATAATATTGGGAGTCAGTACCGTTAACAGTAAGAACATAAAGTCGTTCATCATAATATTATTTCTCCAACCATATCCGCTCCTACAACATCTGTCATTAAAGTGCGATAAATATTTCCTACTTTAAGTTTTTTTTCAGAAGGCGCAATCCAAACAACTGGGTCAATATCCGGTGCCGAAGATTTCGTTCTGCCATAATATTCTCCGTTTTCAATCCCGTCAATAAGCACTTCAGTTGTTTTGCCAATGAACTTTTCATTCCTTTTCTTCATTTTATCTTCAATTATTAATGAAATTATCTCCATTCGCCTTGTAATTACTTCATCCGAAAGTTTAGACATAGAAAAAGACGCGCTGCCTTCCTCATGTGAATAACCAAAAACTCCAATATGGTCAATATTATCCTCTTCTACAAAAGAACAAAGTTCCTCAAAGTCTTTTTCTGTTTCTGAAGGAAAACCAACAATAAAAGTGCTTCTCAGTGTAAAATCGCCTATAGATGCGATCGTTTTTAGCAGTTTTTCTATTTTCTTCTTACTATATCCACGATTCATATCTGAAAGCACCGAATTCGATACATGCTGGAAGGGAATATCAAGATAATTCATCACATTTGGGAAGTTTTGTACTATTTTTAGTAAATCTTCAGAAACGGAAAGTGGGTGGAAATAAAGAAATCTTATCCAACCGGAAAAATTCACTGCAATTTCCTTAATAACATCAGAAAGAGGAGAATTGCCTCGTAAATCCTCACCCCAGGAAGTTGTATTCTGTCCAATAATAATTATTTCTTTAACCTCTTCGGGTAAATTCACGATTTCTTCCTTTATAACTGTAAGTTCTTTTGAATGTGATGCACCCTTTAATTGGGGAATCACACAAAAAGAGCATTTGAAATTGCAGCCTTCCTGAATCTTTATATACCTGTAATGTGGAGGTATAATATGCGGCTTATCATATAGATTTTTACCTAAAAAGCCAAAATTTGAACTTATCTCAGACATTCCTGTATCAATTAGCTCAGGAAGCTTCTCCATTGAACCTGTCCCCACCAATAAATCCACTTCATTCATAGATTTTTCTAAATCCCGCCCGTATCTTTGAGCCAGACAACCGACAACAACTAAAATAGCCTTTTTATTTTTCTTTCGTAAAGTTAGAATCGTATCTATAGATTCCGATACCGCATCCTCGATAAAAGCACAACCGTTAACAATTATAATATCTACTGTTTCCGGAGACTTTAAAAGTTTAAACCCTGAAGATTCCAGTATACTTACTACAGCTTCACTATCCGCTTCGTTTCTGGGGCAGCCAAGCGTTTCCAAATAAAAAGTTTTCCCAATATCATTCACTTTTTACCGAAAAAACACCTTCCGGAACTTTGGCTTTTTTAAGTATACCTAAAGCAGCCTGGATATGCTCGTCATCCGGAATAGTCGCTTCATACCTTCCCTTGATACCCTTTTTATTATAAGCAAGCCTGACTTCAAGGCCTCTCTTTATTTCATCCAATGAATTATTCCACTCTTTCTCTGAAAATTCTATACTTTTTCCCGCCCCTTTTAAATCTTCTTTCAAGTATCCTCTAACGCTCTTTTGAAATTCTTTCATCACTTCTTTCAACTCTTCTGGCGTCAAATTTTCAACATAGGAATAATTCGCCATGTACTCAATCGTTCTCGTAGAATCTTTCTTTAGCTGTTTTTTAACTTCACCTTTAAATTCTTCTATCATATTGGGAGTTACAGTTTCAGTATTCGGGTGCTTGGTAAGATACTCTACAATAAAATCGAACCCATAACTATATATTCTTTCGTAAAAAGTCGGTATTTCTACATGAAGAACCGAATCGGGCACTATTCCTCCTCCCCCTTTAACTTCTCTATGCAGCTTTCCTCTCGTATGAAAGAGCTTGGTAGTATCCTCTACTAATTCTCTATCAATACACCTGCCTGAAGGTGTATGATACCTTGCTATCGTCAACTTAATGGCTCTATCGGCTGGTAAACGGTATATTCTCTGAACTGAACCTTTACCAAAAGTTCGTGAACCAATCAAAAATCCGCGATCCCAGTCTTGAATAGCTCCGGCTACAATTTCGGAGCCGCTGGCAGAAAAAGGACTAACCAGAACAACGAGAGGATACTTAGAATATGACCCATCATCTGAACGATAAGACTCACGCACGGATTTGCCTTCAGTATAAACAATTTCCTTTCCTTCTTCAATGAAGAAAGAAGCTACTTTTGCTGCTCCATCAAGAACACCTCCGGGATTATTCCTTAAATCCAGGATAAATTTCTCGGTTCCAACAGCAATAAGCGAATCTAAAGCAGTTTCCAACTCTTTTGGAGTATTTCTACTAAAAGAATTAACGCTAATATATCCGACATTATCTTTTACCATACCAGCATATGGGACAGATTTAATTTTGATTATCGCTCTTGTTATTGTGAAATCGATCTCTTCACCTAAACCCTTCCTGGAAATAGTTATAGTTACATCGCTACCTGGTCTTCCTCTCATCATAGAAACAGCTTTATCTAATTTCATATCTTTAGTAGAGGTTCCTTCAATTTTAACAATTTTATCACCCTGTACCAATCCCGCATCATAAGCCGGGGTACCCTCCATGGGAGAAACAATTGTTATGTAATCACCTCTCTTTGATATTCGGATACCCAAACCTCCAAATGCTCCCTCGGTTTGCACCATCAAATTCTCAAAATCTTCCTTTTTCAGGTAAGCTGTGTGCATATCCAGACTATCAGTCATAGCTTCTATTGCACGATCAAGCAATTTAGTCATATCTACTTCATTAACATACTTATCTCTTATAAGTCCCCAAACCTGCTCGATGGACCTTATAGCAGTAAAGACATTCAATGACGAATAAACAAAACCGCCAAAAGCTAGAAAAACAAGCAGAATCAAAAGACTATATTTCTTTTTTAAGTTCATCAAAATCCTCCTCCAACAGAGTGGAAATTTCTTTTTTTATCTCTCCGTGAATTTCATCTATAGTTCCTCGTGAATCTATTAAAATAACTCTATCCGGATGTTTTTTTGCCAGATCCAGATATGCTTTTCTAACCCTCCGATGAAAATCAATATTTTCTCTTTCAATTCTATCTGGATTTTTTATTCTATCTCTAACAATTTCAGGATCAACATCAAGTAAAAAGGTAATATCCGGTTCCCGAACACTAAATAATTCTAACTCTTTAAGCATTTTCATTTCTTCTTTTTTTATTCCCCTTCCAGCCATCTGATACGCAATTGTTGAATCAAAATGCCTGTCCGAAATAACGATTTTATCCTTCTCAAGATTTGGAGAAACAATCTTAGCCAAATTCTCTGCCCTATCTGCAAGATATAAGAAAAGTTCTGTATACATGTTTATATCTTCACTTCCTTCAAGCAAAATACCTCGTATCCTTTCTCCAATTGCAGTTCCTCCCGGTTCTTTGGTCATTAAAACATCCCATCCTTTTGATAGAAGCCATTTACACAATAATTCTGATTGAACTGTTTTACCAGAACCTTCAACTCCCTCAAAAGTTATAAAAATACCGTGTTTTTTCTTATCTGCTCCGGATGTTATCTTAGTTACCTTTTTTACTTTTTATCTTTCTTGTTTTTTCTATACTTTTTAATAAAGTCTTCTGTTTTATCTTTTGCTACGGAGTCCGGATATTGCTCAGGCGGCGACTTCATCAAATACGAAGAAGGCTCTATCAAAGCTCCTGAAATTTTATTGTCAAGCGCCAACTTCATAAGCCTGATTGCATCGATTATTACGCCCGCCGAATTAGGTGAATCCCATACTTCAAGTTTCAATTCAACATTAAGAGGCACATCACCAAAAGTCTGACCCTCCATTCTCAAATAAGCCCACTTTCTATCTGTCAGCCACTCGATATAATCCGAAGGACCTATGTGAATATTTTCTTTCCCAATATCGAAAGGTAAAAGAGAAGTAACCGCCTGTGTTTTTGACTTTCCTTTAGAAGCAAGACGTTCTCTTTCCAACATATTCAGAAAATCAGTGTTTCCGCCTACGTTTAATTGAAAGGTACGTTTTAAACGAACTCCCCTATCAATAAAAAGTTGAGCTAAAACTCTATGAGTAATCGTTGCTCCAACCTGGGATTTAATATCATCTCCGATTATGGGTAGCCCTTTCTCTTTGAATCTATCCGACCAATATTTCGAAGAAGCTATAAAAACAGGTATCGCGTTTATAAAACCAACTTTAGCTTGAAGAGCTTGCTCTACATACCATTTCGTTGCTTCCTCGCTGCCAACAGGCAGGTAACTAATCATCATATCAGCTTTGGTTTCCTTCAGAACTTTTACAATATCAACTGTCGAACCCGGAGCTTTTTTTATAATATCGGCAAGATACTTGCCAATACCATCATGGGTCATACCTCTCTGTACTTTTACTCCAAGCTCAGGAACATCGGCAAATTTATAAGTATTATTGGGATCCGCAAGAATTGCCTTCGATATATCTTTGCCAACTTTAGTCCTATTAATATCAAAAGCGGCTACAAATTCAATATCTCTAATATGATATCCGCCCAAATCCACATGCATCAACCCCGGTACAGACTTCTTGGGATCCGCATTACGGTAATAATGCACTCCCTGAACTAATGAAGAAGCGCAATTACCTACACCAACTATTGCGACTCTGACCTTATTATCCATTAATCACCTCCGTTTTCCAGCCGTTTGTATGCAATTAATATCCTTTGAATAGCTGTTATATTACTTCCTATTGCCAGGATAGCCATAACGTAAATTAAATAATCCGGCAAAATTATTAAGCCAATAATTACAATAATAATCCGTTCTACACGAGTAAAAAATCCCTCTTTAATTTCAATTCCGAGAGATTCCGCTCTCGCTCGTGTATAACTTGTCAGGAACGCTCCCAAAACCGCCGCGAAACATAAAGCGGCTAAAAGAGCACCTTCTCCTGCAAAAGCTATAGAAAAAAATATAAAGAACTCTCCGTATCTGTCAAGTGTTGAGTCAAAAAAAGCGCCGAATTTAGAACTTTTTCCCTTCATTCTTGCAATTTGACCGTCAAGAGCGTCTAAAATCGAACCCGTAATCAAAACTACACCACCTATTCTAAAAAACCCCTTTAAAATGAACATTGAAGCAAGGATAACAACTAAAAGCCCAATAAATGTTATAATATTTGGAGGCACAAATGAAAATACCTTTACCAATGGCAAAAAAATCAGTCTTGCTTTATCCCTTAGTTTACTCCAACCCAATCTTTGCCCCCAATCAAAACTACAAACTCTCCTTTCAAGTTCGGCATATTATTAAGAATTTCCCTGGAAGTTCCCCTGGTTACTTCTTCGTAAATCTTAGTCATCTCTCTTGTTAAAACAACTTCCCTATCCGGTAAAATCAACCCTATTTCACAAAGTAATTTCTGAACCCTTTTGGGTGATTCGAAAATTATTACCGTTTTATTTTCATCTCCTAGCGATTCTAAAATTCTACTTCTTTTCCCCTTTTTTCTTGGAAGGTATCCATGAAAAATAAATTTATCGGGAGGGAGCCCGGATAGAAGTAGTGAATTTATTACTGAAGAAGGACCCGGAAGACTTGTAAAGCTTTCTTTCTCTTTTATGAGATGTTTAACAAGATAAAACCCCGGATCAGATATTAAAGGAGAACCAGCTGAAGTTACAAAAACAAAATTTTTTTTCTCTTTTAATCTATTCAAAATCCAATCAGTCATTTTTTCTTTATTAAAGTCATTATAAGATTTTAGAGGTTTATTTATACCGTAATGATCCATTAAAATCTTTGTCTTTTGCCTGCTCTCACAAATAATACCATCTACCTCTTTCATTATTCGTATCACTCTATATGTAATATCTTCAAGATTACCAATTGGAGTTGCCGCAAAATAGACCAAATTTACTCTATATCCAACCTGGAAAGTTTAGAGAATTCAAAGAAATTTGAACTTTTCAAAGCAAAACGGTAATCTTTAAGAGAACTATGAATAATCTCATCCGTTTTCCTTCCAAGAACAACAAAAATAGCGTCGGAAAACTGATCGATCCAGGCAGCAAATGCCTTTGTTATTTCCTCATCTGTCGCAAGAAAAGGTTTATAAGTAATTTTAAGGTCATCCTCAATTTTAAAACTTCGTAGAATATCTGAACCCTGACAGGCATTTTCATAAGCAGGGACAAGTGTCCTCCTCACTAACGATACCCCCACAATGTCAATAAAAGATTTTATAAGGGAATTAAAGAATTTTAGATATAAATCAATTAATGCAGGATTTACTTGCTCTTTCATTTTCCTGCCTTTATAAGCGCTTACAAGCATATCTTCACTTTCAAGTAAAGCTAACAAAGTTTTTTTGTCTATCTTTCTTTTGTTCTTTTTAAGAGGGTAAATTATCTCAGGATTTCCTTCGTCAAATTTTACAAAAGAATACTTATTTGACTTATTTAATGAAAGAAAACCACTAAATTTTAAAGTTTCTAATTTATCAAAAAGCACGTCCAAATCCACATTTCCGATCTTTTTATCTGAAAATAAAGGTTTTTCCTTAAACAAGATCATTATAATATTAAGAAGATCCTCATCAATCATATAGATGTTAACAACTCCCTGATAAGCTTTTTTAGCTTTTTTTAGTACCTCTTCTAAAGGATGCTCTTTTAATTTGTTTTCACTGAAGACCCCGGCACTGATTGTTTCACCATTTTTAAAGAAAAGATATTCAAAACTTTCCGGATATTTTATCTCAATATATCCCATAAGATGACCCTCCCGGGTTTTCTTAGCCTGATTCAGAATATTATCAAAATTCACATATTGTACCGGAGCATTATTTAAGATTAAATTACCCTTAGGAAAAACCATCTTTAACCCCTTTCATTCGTTAATTATACATTATCGACAGTAAAAGTCAAGAGAGTACTGATAATTAGAAGTCTTGACAAAGATGATAAAACAAGTATTTATTTCAAAAACAGGAGATAATTAAACATGAAAATAAATGATGAAATATTCAGAGAATACGATATAAGAGGAATAGCAGACGAAGAGCTGACAAACGAATTAGCCTATCATCTCGGCAGAGGATTCGGAACATATTTAAAGAGAAAAAACCTTACAAATGTTGCCGTAGGAAGAGACGTAAGAAAAAGCTCTCCAAGATTATATGAAAACATATCAAAAGGTATTTCCGATACAGGGTGCAATGTAATAAATATTGGAGTTGGGCCCAGTCCTTTATTATATTTCACAGTCTTCCATTACGATTTAGATGGAGGACTTATGATTACCGGAAGTCATAATCCAATCGAATACAACGGTTTTAAGATGATGAGAGACAAAGAAACCGTATATGGCGAACAAATACAGGGATTAAAAGAATTAATCAAAAAAGAAGATTATGAGGAAGGAAAAGGAAGCATAAGGGAAAAAAAGGTTGTAAAAGATTATTTGGAATACATTTCTGCTTTGATTTCTCCGGAAAAATCGTTAAAAATAGTGATAGACCCGGGAAATGGTACAGCCGGTCCCCTAGCTACAGAGTTATTCAAAACCCTTGGGGCTGATTTCCAGTGCATTAATTGTGAACCTGACGGGAATTTTCCCAATCACCTGCCCGATCCGACCGTAGTAAAATATACAAAACAATTATCGGACAAAGTTCTTAAAGAAAAAGCGGCTATGGGAATAGGATACGACGGAGACGCTGACCGGGTGGGGATAATAGACGAAAACAGCAGGCTTATATACGGAGATCAATTACTGGGGGCACTCGCAAAACCCATTATCACTAAAAATGCCGGAACTGAAGTTATTTTCGATGTCAAATGCAGTCAGGGCCTTGTTGAATGGATCGAAAAACTAGGGGGTAAGCCTCTAATGTGGAAAACAGGTCATTCCCTGATAAAGGTAAAAATGAAGGAAACAGGCAGTTTAATAGCGGGAGAAATGAGTGGTCACATATTTATTGCCGATAATTATTACGGTTTCGATGATGCTCTTTTTGTATCCGCGAGATTTTATGAAATCGCGTCAAAATCAGATAAAACTGTTTCCGAAATAATAAATGAGATGCCTTACTACGAAAGCACTCCGGAAATAAGGACGGAAGTCGGAGAAGAAGCCAAATGGAAAATTGTAGAAGCAGCTAAAAAAGAATTTCGCAAAAAATACGACACTATTGAAATAGACGGAGTACGTATTTTGTTCGGAGACGGCTGGGGATTGGTAAGAGCATCTAACACACAACCAATAGTGGTAACACGCTTTGAAGCAAAAACGAAAGAAAGATTAGAAGAAATAAAAAATATCGTAACAGACTTTATAACGCGGCAAACCGCTAAAATGTAAAAATTAAATATTAAAATGAAAAATTATAAAAAAGAATTCAGAAGCCAGAAGCCAGAATTAAGAATCCTTTCACCACTCCAAACAAGAGAAACAACAAAAAAGAAAAATTACAATCTATACATGTTAATTTTTTTTGGTTGTGTTGGGTTTAGCGGAGAGCCGATAGCGGTAAGCCATCAGCGTAATATCTCTGTGTCCTTCGTGGTTAATAATTTATGGTAGACAAATGAAAAAAAGAGATATCTTAGCTGAACTCACACAAATAGCTTGCAAAATAGGAATAAAAATAATAGAAGATAGACTATTAAGGAAAGGCGGTTACTGCCGTGTTTTCAAGAATAAATATATAATAATGGATAAAAGAATCTCCGAAGAGGATAAATTAAAAATCTTAATCAGAGCTCTTAAGAGAAACGATCTGGAAAATATTTATTTAACACCTAAAATAAGGGAGTTGTGCACTGAAAAAGAGTAAATTTGGACTTGTCCTTGGCGGCGGCGCAGGAAGAGGTGTCGCTCACCTGGGGGTAATAAAATGTTTTGAAGAGGAAAACATAAAACCTTATTTAATATTCGGAACTTCAATAGGATCGCTAATAGGCGCCCTCTACGCACTCGGCTATGATTTTCCCGAATTAGTCAAAAAGGCTCAAGAAACCGTTAAGTCCGCAGAGTTCAAGCAACTAGGTTTTGAATTCTTTAAGGATCACAAGAACGCTTTTCCTCTAAAAAAATTAAGCTGCTACCTTCGAGAAAGACTTACTTTTGCAAAAATGGCAGTAACTCCATATATTACAGAAAGAGAAACCTTAAAAAAAGTAATTGGCAAATTCTTACCGGACATAAACATTGAGGATTTGAAAATTAAATTTGGCTGCACTACACTAGATATCGTCTCCGGACAAGACATATATATAGACAGGGGACCCTTGAGAGAAGCAATAATCAAATCTATCTCCATACCGGGTATTTTTCCTGTATGTGAAGAAGGAAATAAAATTATGGTCGACGCGGGCCCTACCGCAAAAGTTCCGGTAAACGGATGTAGAAAACTTGGCGCGAAAAAAGTAATCGCGGTCAATCTGGGAGCCAAACTTGGGAAATATGACAAAATCGGTTCCGCCATTTCTACGAGCTTGCGGGCAGACGAGATTGCAAAATTTCGCTACAATAAATTACAAGCAGAAAAAGCTGATGTTCTAATTGAACCAAAAGTCGAATCAATCCATTGGGCTGATTTTACCAAATTCAATCTTGGAATAAGAGTAGGATACGAGGCGACAAAAGAAAAACTTCCCGAGATAAGAAGACTGCTAAAACCATCTTTAATATCCATATTAAAAAGGTCCTTTTCCCAAAAAAATAAATAACCGCAGAGACACAAAGAACACAGAGGAAAGAAATACAGAGTTTCCCCATTTTTTCTAATAGCTAAAGGCCAAAAGCTAAACGCTAAGTTCTAAAAAGTTATATAAGAAAAGGGAAAAGTCTAGACAATTCTAAGTTCAGCGAGAGAGAACCCTCACCGAACTTAGAACTGATTTAATATAAAGAAAAAACAGATTTATCCTGATGCTCAACGTAAAACGGTACAAAGAAACAGGAATTTACGTTTAGGTTTGCAGAGTTATTTTTACAAAGGCTTAATAGCCTATAAAAAGATTTATCTCCTCCGCAAATGGTATCAGGAACCGTTATCAATAGATGAATATTATATGCGTAATCGTAAACAAGATCACCTTCCAACGACAATCCATCTATATGGATAGTAAAAGATTTTCCTAAACTCCCCTTTAATTCAAATGGGGCCATAACCATATTATCTTCACTACTGATTCTAGACATGATAAGCCTCCTCTAAGGCTGAAATATTAAAAGAGCTGAATATTATCTGGGTAACCACTTTAAACCACTGTTCTACTAAATTATTAAAGAGCTACTAACATAATGTACAAGAACCATTCCATAAATCAAAGCATTGACAATCAAATCTTTACATAAAAAAACTTTTGCAAAATAGGAAAACATTTCGCACAACGCAAGAAAAAAATTAGGATTTTGGATTTAGGATATAGGATTTAAGAAAAATAAAAAAACTACATTATCTACATGTTCTACATGTTAAAAATTTTGGTGTTGTGGGGGTTTTAAACAATGAATAAAAAACGGGGTGTGTGGTGGGTTTTGTACTCTTTGTGTCCTTTGTGGTTCAATTAGTCCTTTGGGGTTGGGAAGGGATTCTAACTTCTGGCTTCTGGCTCCTAGTTTCTTGATTCTATCTTTTAAACAGTCCTACAATTTCTCCTTTAGCAACGATATGACTTTCCATCTTTTTCAATAACTCGTATTTAGTTATATTTTCTTCTACTTTCAGCATTTTATCCAGACCGTAAATTTTAAAATGATAATGGTGAGTCAAACCGCGCGGCGGGCACGGGCATCCGTAGCCCCTGCGTCCATAATCTGTCATACCCTGAATTGCTCCAAAACTCAGAATATCTTTTACTTCCATCCCTTCAGGCAGCCTATTCAATTCAGATGGTATATTAAATATTACCCAATGAACAAAGTCTCCACTTGGTGCATCAGGGTCATCACATATCAAAGCAAGCGATACAACCCCTTCAGGGACTTCTCCCCAACTAATCTCCGGTGAAATGTTTTCTCCTTCACAGGTATACTTACTTGACATTATTTCCCCATCTTTAAAAGAAGAAGAAAAAATCTTTAAACCATCCATTTCAACCTCCTTGTTTTAATAAAACAAGAAAAAGACACATTTATTTTTTTTGACTCCATATTTTCTACTAAGGATTACTCCTTTCATCTAATTCACTCTCCATACCTCTAAGATAACCTTCTTTTAATTCGCAATAAAAGCGCTCACGTAACCAGCCATAATCATTCATCAATTCTATCGCCTTTTCATTACCCCTATTTTCCGTTCCATATCTCCTTCCGGCACGTGCCCCTCTAACACACCATTTCCCAAATGGACGATTGCCTCCTTTATTACACCATACATTAAGAAGATATATTTCCGTTCTCCGTTTTATTACCTCGGAATGTCGACTTGCAAGCTGTGCACATTCTCTGAAACCAGCACGCCATGAAGAAAAAGGAGAAGCATTAAATCTATTCAAAGAAGCAACCCGATTGATTAGTTTATGGGGCAAATTTACGAATAAATCTACTCCGTACTCTTCAATTCCATCAAAAATTCCTTTAGGAAAAAGTTTAACTCCTCCATTAGGATATGCTAAATCATTGACAGCATTCCGGCTCATCCACATATAGAAATAATCATCCGAAATCTCCGATGGAGCATCATCCAACTCAAAACTTTCCAGGAGATATGCATCTCCATCAACAACAAAGAAATAATCAGTTCTTGCTATACGTGCACATTCTTTATGAGCTTTAAGAATACCTTTCACACCATGCACCCTCTGCGCATAAGGAAAACGTCTTTTAAGTCGCTGCCAGTGTTCCTCCGCGTATGGCTCATCATACGAAAGAAAAACTATATCAAAATTCATTTTCTTCTTTTTGTTCATTTTAAAACACTGCAAACAAAGTAATTTATCTCTTCCGCCGCTTCTCTCTGACCTCTTCCATTCATCAACTCTCTACCTGTTTTTAAAATCTCTTCTTTTTTGTCCTCTGAATCAAGGATTTTTTTTACATTCTCAAGCAAAACGGACCTGTTTAACGTTCGAGGATCAATCCTTAAGGTAAGATTATATTTATCCATTCTATTTACATGAATTTGGTCGATTGGATTATTTATATCAGGTATGGATATAGAGGGAATACCCAGATATGCAAGCTCCCATGTTGTTGAAAAAGTACCCTTACAAATAACGAGATCACTTGCAACCATTAATCTATCCATCTTCCAGTCAAAATCCTTAACAATTATCCTTTTCTCATCGGTAAATCTCTCCAGGTACTCTTCATAAAGTTCTCCTGTCAAAAGTATCAAATTCATATTATCGCATGTCAACTCTTTAAAAACTTCTACACTTACTTCCAATAATTTATTTCTGTCTTTATGTCTTCCTCCGGGCGTTACAAGAATAACCTTGTCTTTAATATTAATGCCTAATTCATTTCTTGCTCTCGTTTTATCCTTTAAGGTATAGTCGAACTCTCGGATCACAGGACCTACGAACGTAAGGTGCACGTTGAAATCAGGAGGAATCGTATGAAATTCAGGCGTATCCACGAAAATAACATGATTCGCTTTCTTTACCGCCGGATTTATCGGATGTTTCTTACTCAATAACTCAAAAAACCAATGTGTTATCAGAATAGAAGGGATTTTTAGACCCTTTGTTATATGTAGAACAATAAAAACTTCATCACTAACAACTAAATCCGGTTTAAATTTACGTATGAGAGACCAGATCCTTAAGGAAGCTTTTAAGGTTAATTCGTCTCTCTGTTTCAATCCAAGATTAAAAGGTCTGAATCCATTTCTCACAAAGTAGTTATATCCTTTACCATAGGAGGCTACAAGTATGGATAACTTTTTATTTAGATTTTTGAGTTCCTTAATAATAAGTAAGTCGTTCATTGCATGACTAAAACCATGTCCTCGCGATAAGTACAATATCTTAGGACTTTTGATTTTAGACATCCTCATAAATTAAATCTACTTGTTATTGTCAATTTATCAACCCTTAGTTAAAAAATTTACATCAATTATTATACTCTTTCCCTAATCCATACGCCCAAATTTGAAAAAGATAAAAAATAATCGCGAATCCTATAAAAATAAATAATATATTTCTCCATATAGGAAGAAAAATCATATATACCAAAACAGTAAAAGATAGCATATACACTGTAAAAATCTTCAATATTGCCTTTTTTGATAACACTTTAAAGAAGCGAATAATAATAAAATCATCAAATAGACTGTATGATAATAGATTGATCGGATATAATATTATGAAAGGAATCAAAATGAGTAATTTCCAGGAACCAATAAATGGGTCTAAAAACTTTGCATTTGTATATAAAGAAATTAAAAAATTTATAGGAATAGCAATAAACAAAGCCTCAAAAAAAGACACAGCGACAGGTATTACCCCCCGGAATAGTTCTTCTAAATCTATTCTTTCAATCTTCCATTCGGGTGGAACAATTTCTCCGTGAGCCGCCGACTTTACTATTTGACGCAGGTAATCCATAGAAAAACAAACAACAGCTACCGCTAACAACAATCCCGGTACAGCACCATAAAAGCCAAGTAATCGGGAAACTAATTGCGAGATAAAAATCATAAGAGAAAACAAAATAGAAGGAGCAATTATTGTTGCTATGTTTCCCTGACAAACGGGATATGAAAAATAATGCTTATATTTGTTTTCCATTTGTCTTCCGTTATATATTAAATAATAAAGCTTTATTACTTAATTTTACCGGTATTTTTAAACAAGTCAACCTTGAAAGAAAGAATCCAGAAGCCAGCATTCAGAAGTCAGAATCCCTTCTCAACCCAAATAAGTAACAACAAATCACACAAATAGCACTAATGTTTATTTTACTAAATCCCAATCCCCAAAGCCAAAATCCTAAAAAAAGTATTGAACGAAAAAACAAACAAGGGCCCGAAGGCCCCTGTTTGTAGAGGTGTACGAAAAATAGAATTTAAGGAATAATATCCATTATATTTTCATTCATATATTTACCCGTACCGACAAGTATAGCTGCTGTTATTGAATATATTATTGTTTGATATAACAATTTATTGTTCAGTTTTTTTCTCCTTCCTTCCTTTTAAAAAAATCTAATCTACTTTGCTTGTTCTGCCTAAAAATACTTTTTTCCTGATGCCGAACTGATACAGCAGATTATAATTTTAGTTATTATATAAATACTTCTTAACTTGTCAACCCCCATTAAAAAGAAAGCAAGGGCCAAATAGGCCCTTGCTTTTAGAGGTGTACGAAAAATAGAATTTTATATTATCCTTTTAGTTGCTTTTCTCCTTTAAAACTGATTGAGCTGCGGCAAGTCTTGCAACCGGAACTCTGAACGGAGAACAGCTAACGTAATCAAGACCTATTTTATGACAAAATTCAATCGATGCAGGGTCTCCTCCATGTTCACCGCATATACCTACTTCCAAACCGGGATTGGTCTTCTTGCCTTTCTTTAAACCCATTTCAATCAATTGCCCAACACCTTCCTGGTCCAGCGTCTGGAAAGGATCAGCAGGTAAAATCCCCTTTTTAATATAGCTGGGAGTATACTTACCAACGTCATCTCTTGAGAAACCAAAGGTTGTCTGAGTTAAATCATTCGTTCCATAAGAGAAGAAATCAGCTACCTCCGCTATTTTATCAGCAGTCAAAGCAGCCCTCGGTAACTCTATCATTGTACCTATCTGATAATCAACAGTTTTTCCTTTTTCTTCGAAAACTTTTTTTGCTACTTTTTCAATAACTTCTCTCTGAGAAGCAACTTCCTCTTTTCTTCCGGCAAGAGGTATCATAATCTTTGGAATAACTTTGACATTTTCGCCCACTACGTTAACAGCCGCTTCAATAATGGCTCTTGCCTGCATTTCCGTTATTTCGGGAATGAGAATACCGAGCCTGCAGCCGCGAAGCCCCAGCATAGGATTTGTTTCTTTAAGACTCAATATCTTTTCTTCCACTTTTTCCACGGAAACACCCATATTTTTTGCAAGTTCTTCCACTGCTTTCGGATCTTCAGGTAAAAACTCATGTAATGGTGGATCAAGAAGTCTTATTATAACAGGATAACCATCCATTACCTTGAAAAGACCCTCAAAGTCTCCTCTCTGCATAGGAAGTATCTTATCAAGAGCTTTCTTTCGCTCTTGGGGAGTCTCAGATAATATCATTTCTCTCATAGCGGGGATTCTATCCTCGCCAAAAAACATATGTTCCGTCCGCGCAAGACCTATCCCTTCGGCTCCGAAATCTCTGGCCTGTTTCGCATCAGTGGGAGTATCAGCGTTAGCTCTAACTCCAAGTTTTCTGATCTCATCCGCCCACTTCAATATTTTTTCGAAATTACCTGAAATTTCAGGTTTTATTGTCGGAACTTCACCAAGAATAACATTGGCAGTAGTTCCATCAATTGTTATAGCATCTCCTTCTTTAACGGTTACGCCGCCAACTGTAAAAGTTTTTCCATTGTAATCTATTGAGATATCTTCAGCGCCAACAATACAGGGAGTTCCCATGCCTCTTGCCACAACAGCCGCGTGGGAAGTCATCCCTCCCCTTGAAGTCAAAATACCCTCTGCGGCGTGCATTCCGGCAATATCTTCCGGAGAAGTGACATGACGAACAAGGAGAACCTTTTTGCCGGCATCAACCTTTTCTACGGCATCATCCGCTGTAAATACGACCTCACCTGAAGCAGCACCCGGAGAAGCGGGTAAACCCTTGGCAATTACTTTAAGTTCTGCTTTAGGATCTATCATCGGATGCAATAACTGGTCAATCTGATCCGGGCTGACTCTCATAACCGCCTCTTTATTATCGATAAGCCCTTCCCCAACCATATCCACAGCTATTTTTACAGCAGCCATTGCGGTTCTCTTTCCGGTCCTCGTTTGAAGAATCCATAATTTGTCTTTCTCTACTGTAAACTCAAGATCCTCCATCTCTTTAAAATGTCCTTCAAGTTTTTTTCTTACATTCTCAAGCTGATTGTACATCTCAGGCATTACATCCTGGAAAGCATCAATTGCGGATCCGGATTCATCTTTCTGCTTGTGAGTAACCGGACCTGGTGTTCTGATACCCGCAACAACATCTTCGCCCTGCGCGTCAAGCAAATACTCACCGTAAAAGGTGTCTTCTCCGGTCGCAGGATTCCTTGTAAAAGCTACACCGGTACCACTAGCTTCTCCCCTATTACCAAAAACCATCGCCTGTACATTTACAGCGGTACCAAGATCTCCGGGAATATTATTTATCCTTCTGTATTCTTTTGCTCTTTTATTATCCCAGGACGAGAAAACCGCGTTAAC
>Ga0315548_1000619_pt1 | contig 32586 bp, 21 predicted proteins | sample SalMarSW160110MG_2_FD_202540 | JGI IMG/M metagenome (GOLD analysis project Ga0315548, IMG submission 202540) | Salt marsh sediment microbial communities from the Plum Island Ecosystem LTER, Massachusetts, United States - Salt Marsh Sediment SW1601-110 ... | reverse complement strand
CGGATGTAGGAAGCGCAAGAACATAGTTATCGCCGCTTACCATAACATATAAGTATTGACCATTGGGTAGAGCAGTTATCCCGCGTGGGCCATTACCCACTTCCATCGAACCAAGGAGTAAATGATCTGAACCGCTGATAACACTTACATTGCCCTCATCATAGTTTGTAACGTATATATATTGACCGTTGGGGAGTACTTCTATGTCAAGCGGATTGATACCGGTTCCGATACCCGCTACTAACGTATCCGGGAATCCTATTATTAAGATAAGCGGGTCCGACCATCCACTCATCTCATCCCTTGCATCCTGCGCATGTACTCTTACCGCGTATGTTCCTTTCTGCAAGTATAAACGGCTGAAATAAACTGTATCTCCCGAAGGGACAAAATCACTCCAGGCAGAAGCGGTCCCGTCCCCCCAGTCGAATTGGTATGAAATATCATCATTATTCCGGTCTGTTGTAGAAGTTCTAAAAACATTGGGAAAGCGCGGAATACCTACCATTGGGCCCTGGGGACTGTCGGGAGTTACGGGAGCTGTGTTTTCTCCACAATTAGTTAATAAAAATACAAAGAATAAAATTAATAAAGCTAATTTAACATATTTCATTCATACCTCCTTAAGCTTATTGCAAAAAATCAAAAGCAAATATCTCTTGCCGATTAATGACTAATATAATTATTTTTATGCATTATATGAACTTTTTATTTATTGTCAAGAACCAAGGTCTATCGCCCAAAGTCTAGATTCGACCCCAGAAACACCAACACACCAACCCACTAACTAAAAAAATGACTGACGACTCGCATAAATCTTGACATCAGTGAACAAAACAGGTACTTTTAAATAATATTTATGAGGAATATAAAATATGGTTTAGAATTATCTATAAAATGATAAAACCTTTATTTGTGCTATTTGTTTTTAAAACAAGCTTTTAGCTCTTTGCGTTTAACTTTTGGATTAAAAAACAAAAAAGAAAAATCCCGTGAATCCTGTAAATCCTGTCCGAAATTAGGTTTTGGGATTTAGGGGTTGGGATTTAGTAAAAACAAAAAAATAAAAATCTTGTGTTAATCTGTGTAATCTGTGGTTGATTTTCTGTAGAATTAAATATTGACCCTTATTCCTGCCTTTGCCCATCTTCCCGGCATCGGAATCCAGCCTTCGGTGTATTCGGTGTTTAAAAGATTGGCGATATCTATGAACAATTCGGTGTTTTTTATTTTTAGAGAAACACTGGTATCCAGAATAAGGCGCTTCTCGGAGTTCGGTAGGATTTCGTATCGACCGGTCCATACTTGTTTCAAATGGCTGCTTAATTCGTAATCTGTACTAAAGGTAAATTTATGTTCCGGATTATTAAGAAGATATTTTAATTGAAGGGAACTTTCATCTTTGTCCAGATTTAAAAAAGTGTATCCGAGATTTATGTGTGGGATGGGAAAATTTTTATACATGCGGACAATTGGTTCGTAGGCAATATTGACGTCTACTCCTTTTACTGTAACTTCTCCCACATTTCTTGCCGTCCATGATGAGTCGGATGATGTTGTCCTGCCCCAGTCAATTACATTTTTTTCTTTCCTCATGAACGCATTTATATTGGTCAATACGCTTCCCTTTACTATTTTGATACCTGCCTCAAAAGATAAAGCACTTTCAGGTATTAATTCGATATTACCGATATTCGCGGGGCTATCACTATATAACTCTATGTATGAAGGAATCCGGAAGCATGTTTCTATTGAAGCATATAGATGCGTTTGCTTGTTAAGTTTGAAACCGACATCGACTCCAGGATAAAAATGCCAGTTCCAGTCGGAAAAATAAAAAAGAGATGAACCAAAAACGACGCTCAGGTTCTTTATTATAGGTAGACTATGCTCGATGGAAAGGTTGGATTTAATACGTGAATAATTACCAAGGTTCGTACTTCTCATTTTCTCACCACCCCATTCCAAACCCACAAAGGAAACACCTATTTTAGAAGAAAAACTAGACTGAGATGTTAGTCCGTATATATATGTTGTTTGATAAGACCTGTAAAAATCAGGATTTTCGTAGTCCATAATATAATCATCTTTATAACGCCGCCAGTAAAAACCCGTATTAATTTTTCCCAAATCAATAGAACCTTTTAAAAAGGCCGTTTTTGTATGTTCTCGTTCGTTTGGATATATGTCCGAATAGAAGTAGCCTGCTCCAAATTCCTTGTCGTTATAGCCAAAGGCTATATCTCCTCTGGTTCTCTTATGATTGATATCGGATTTGAAGAAAATATTCCATATATCGAAGTCAGTATTAGGACGATACCCCTCCGAACGTTTCCCTGAAACAGAAAGATAATTGTAAGAAAGACCAAAAGGTTTCGAGAGAGAAAGATTCCCGTCAAGTAATTTGTAATCTCCTATCAGTGTCTTTATTCTTAATTTTTTTGCTTCTTCTTTTTTTGTTATTATATTAATAACGCCTGCAAAAGCCCCTGCTCCGTATAATCTTGTTCCGGATCCTTTCAATATTTCTATTCGCTCTATGTCTTCTAACTGTATTGGAAGACTCAAATTATGATGTCCCGTTTGAGGGTCGTTTACTTTTATTCCGTCTATAAGAATCAGGGTCTGCTCAAATGTTCCTCCTGCAATAGAAACATCAGATTGAATGCCTTCCGGACCTTTTTGAGTTATGTTGATACCCGAGCAAAAATTCAACAAGTCCGCAAGTGAGCTTGCGGGACTATTTCTTATTTCTTCACGTTCAATTACCAGAATATTTCCTTTTGCTGCCAAGAAGGTTGTAGGTATTTTGCTTGCTGTAATTACTAAAGGCTCAAGTGTATAAAAAAGGTTCTCCTGGGCGAATATATTTGCCGCCGGGAAAAGAGTTAAAAAAAACAGGTAATTGTATATCCTTATTGTTTCTGTTTTCCCCCTTTTTTTGAGCATTTTTTGTTTAAACATTTAAACAAAACATCCTTTATTTCTTTTTTTTCAAGGCGTCATTCAAAAGTTTAATCGAGCAGAATTCTCCACACATCGAACAGACTTCCTCAAGTTGAGGTTTGAGTCTATTTCTGATTTCTTTAGCTCTTTCGGGGTCTATTACAAGCCCAAATTGTTTTTTCCAATCCATTTTTTTTCTTGCAAGCGCAATTTCCTTATCCCATTCTTTTGCGCCCGGAATGCCTTTTGCAATGTCCCCCACGTGAGCCGCTATCCTTGCTGCGATAACTCCCTCTTTGACGTCTTCAAGACTTGGTATACCAAGATGTTCGGATGAGGTTACATAACACAGAAAGTCTGCGCCGTAAGAAGCTGCAACAGCTCCTCCTATCGCAGATACGATATGGTCATAGCCGGGTGCAACATCGGTTACCAGAGGACCCAAAACATAAAAAGGTGCTCCTTGACAGAGTTTCTTTTCCATCTTTACATTCATTTCGATTTCGTCCAGCGGAATGTGCCCTGGTCCTTCAATTATAACCTGAACGTCTCTTTTCCGAGCTCTCTTTGTTAGTTCTCCCAGTATACTCAATTCATGGAATTGGGCTCTGTCAGAGGAATCTTCTATAGCTCCGGGGCGAAATCCATCTCCCAGCGATAGAGTTATGTCATACGCAGAAGCAATATCGAGTATCCTATCGAAGTTAGTATATAAAGGGTTTTCTTTTTTATTGTAAAGCATCCAGGTTAAAAGTAACGTTCCTCCTCTGGAAACGACATCCATAATTCTCCCTTCGTTTTTAAGACGTTCGAAGGTTTCTAAGGTTACTCCGCAGTGAAGGGTCATAAAATCAACTCCATCTTCCGCCTGTTCTTCTATTACACCAAAAATTTTATCTTCCGTCATGTGGATAATACCGCCTTTCTCCCGGACAGCTTCTATTGCAGCCTGATATATGGGTACGGTTCCGAGAGGAATGCTCGTTTTCTTTAGAATTTCCCGTCTTATACCTTTGATATCTCCACCGGTAGAAAGATCCATAATAGTATCTGCACCCGCTTTCTCCGCTATAATGGCTTTTTTAATTTCCGAAGCCATATCAGGTTTATCGGTAGAAGTTCCGACGTTCGCATTGACTTTTGTTTTTAAAGGGAACCCAATCCCGGCCGGGCTTACTTTTTTTCTTTTTTCGTTTTTTGTGATTACGATTTTCCCCTCGAGTACTCCCCGGGTCAGAATATCGAGTTTTACATTTTCGGAATCCGAAATTTTCTGAACCCAATAGGGTATATTACCCTTCTTCAGTTCTGTAATGATTCCCAATTAAAGTCCTCCAAAAATTAGATTTTCCGGGTCCAAATTAATTTTCCCTCTTTTTACTTCATAGTAGAGATAGGGATAAGGGGCTCTTCCGGTTTGCCCTACGTAACCGATTACAGAGCCTCTTTTTACCTTTTCTCCTTCGTTCACAGTGTTCTTAAGCAAATGAGAATATGAACTTACTAATCCGCATGTATGTCTTATTTCCACAAAGAGTCCCCTTCCTCTGTCATGCCCTACCTGTGTCACTATACCATCCGCAGTTGAAGCAACCGGAGTGTTCAAAGATGTCAGGATGCTTATCCCTTTATGAGGTTTTTTCCTGCCGGTATAAGGGTCGACCCTCTCCCCGAATCTACTTATTACGTGTCCTTTAACCGGCATTATGGAGGGTACAGAATGTAAGAGAGAATTGTCCAATTCGGAAGTTACTTCGAAAACGGAATCAATCCACCGGGATATGACCATAAGACTTTCCGGAGGGAAACAGAAATCACTTTCGGGAATATTTTCCATAATGTGATGTTCTTTAAACGCCTTATTCTGTTCTTTAAGCAGTGAATCGATTTCTTCATCAAACTCTGCTGCTCTTTTTCTAAGTACGATTACTTTTTCTTTAAGTTTTTGATTATCCGTTTTTAAGAAAGTGAGTGAAGATACGTTAACGAAATTCTGGAGATTGTTGAAGAAAAAAAAACCTACAAGAATAAATATCAAAACAACAAGAATTAAAACAAATAAAGGTATTTTCAACCATACGTTCTGCCCTTTGTCATGTGGAATCAGAACAAGCTTAAGGAATGAATTCTTCATCTATTGGGGTACTCTCTCTCAATTGTTTCAGAGCCCGATTCCTCAGTTGTCTTACTCTTTCTCTTGAGACTCCCAGTATTCTTCCTATTTCTTCCAGGGTGTGAGGCCTTTTCCCTTCCATTCCAAAATAGTAAATGATGATTTTCCTATCTCTCGGCTTGAGTCGGTCGAGGCTATATCGAATATCTTCTATGAATTTATTTCTATAATACTCCTCCTCCGGCGTCACGACATCTTCGGATATCACATCGAGGTATTCCAGATCATCCGTGTTTTTTATTGTATCATCCAGAGAAATATCATGTTTTGCAACTTTTATCGACTCCTCTATTTTCTCAACGTCGGTATCCAGTTCTTCGGCAATTTCTTCTATGGAAGGTTCTCTACCGATTTCCCTGGTTACTCTTTCTTTTGTCTTCTTTACTTTAAGCATTTTTCCTGCTCTACTCATGGGCAGGCGATAGGATTTTATATGTTCGGTGACGGCTTTCATTATAGCCTGTTTAACCCACCAGACAGCATAAGACAGGAATCTGACTCCTCTTCTTTCGTCAAAGCGTTCGGCAGCCTTAATCAAACCTACGTTGCCTTCGTTAATCAAGTCCGTAAAAGGTGTTCCCATATTTCTGTAGGCTTTTGCTACAGAAACGACGAAGCGGAGGTTGGATTCAACCAGCTTCCTTTTGGCGTTTGCATCTCCTAACCGAGCTTTTCTCCCCAGTTCTTTTTCCTCTTCAGGGGTGAGGAGATTGTATTGTTGTATCTCCTGCAAGTATACAGGTAAAGAACCTCTAACTTTTTTTATTTTTTAACTCCCCTCTATGATTATAACTCTTGTTGAGCCATCAGTCAATTGCAAATGTAGTACCAACGGAGGCTTGAATTCTTTTTTGGCTCTTTTTATATCCTCGATATTTTTTATTTTTAAAGACTGCTTTTCAGCCTGGACCAAAGTGATCAAGGAATTTTCTACGACTCCGGCTTCGTAAGCAGGGCTGTTTTCTTCGACTTTATTTGCAAACACTCCGTTTAATTCTTTATCGCCCCAGACATTCCGCGCTTCTTCCGATGATGAGGGAAGTAGTTGCATCCCTAACCAATCTTCCCCTTCCGGGGTAGCAAGAGGACCTGCAGTAAGATTTTCCGGCGATGGTCTTTTTTCGAGTTTAACAGTTATATTCTTCTCGGCTCCATTTCTCCATAACGTTACTTTAATCTTTTCGCCCGGATTCTTCGAAGCCACCACTTTTCTTAAAATATTGACATTCTCTACATTTTTATTGTCAAGTTTCAGAATTATATCGCCCTCGGCGAGACCTGCTTGTTTGGCCGGAGTTCCTTCCTCAACCTGTTTTATATAAGCTCCATTCTGATAAGGATAGTTTAGTGTTTTTTTGATATCTTCGCTTAAGTCTACGGGAATTATACCCAGATATCCCCGCTCAACAGTCCCTTTTTCGACTAAAGACTTCAATATCTCCATTGCTATATCTATCGGTACGGCGAAACCTATTCCTATATTTCCTCCTGTCTGCGAGACTATCATTGTGTTTACTCCGATTACCTTCCCTTCCGTGTTGATTAAAGGACCTCCGGAGTTTCCCTGATTTATTGCTGCGTCTGTCTGGATAAAATCGGCGAATATGTTTCCACCGAAAGATACGTCGGTTCTTCCTTTAGCGGAAACCACTCCTGCGGTTACCGTGCCGAATAGACCAAAGGGATTACCGATTGCAATTACCCAATCCCCGACCTTCAAATCTTCGACGCTACCGGGAACAATATCGGGCAGGTCTCCGCCTTTCCTTATCCTGATAACTGCAACTTCCGTTTCCGGGTCCCTTCCGACAACCTCTAAATCATTTCCGCTGAATTTTCTTTGGTCGGCCAGAGATATCGTTAACTCTTCTGCGTTTTGTACCACATGGTTATTTGTGAGTATGTAATCTTTTCCGTTATACTCAACAATAAATCCCGAACCTAACCATTTTTGCTGCTCTTTCAAATCTCCTCTTGGATTTTCTCCGAAAAACCTTCGAAAGAACGGGTCATTGAAGAAATCATCGTAAGGAGAACGATGAACGACAGTCCTAACTCCCTGTATAGAAACCACAGCTGGAGAGGTTTTTTCAACTATCGGAGCAAAAGAGCTTCTCTCCCCCGGAGTATAAACTCCCGGATTCTTATCATCCACTTTCGCAGTCAAAGAAAAACTGGAAGCTATTATAATCCCTATAAAAAAACCCATAATGGCAACTAATGCAACAAAAAAAGACCCATATAAAATTAACTTTTTGTTCATAAAATCTCCCTTTACGGATTTTACCCTACCATTCATCTATGATGCCGAAGCAGAATGGAATTGACTTTCAGCCTGATTTTTATGTTAAGTTATCCTGACTTCTACTTCCTTAGCGTTCTCTTTTTGTGTTTTCGGCAGAGTAATCTTTAAAACACCGTTATTGTATTGAGCTGTAATTTTAGATTGGTTTACCTCCACCGGCAGATTTACCGACCTCATAAAATTTCCGTAAGAACGCTCAACGCGGAGGTATGATTCTTCTTCTCTTTTCTTCTCTTCTTTTTTCTCTCCTTGAACAACCAGATTGTCTTTCTTTATTGAAATTTTCAAGTCGTTTTTATCAACGCCAGGTACTTCGATATCTATAATGAATTTTTCCTTATCTTCTTTTATATCCAGTAGAGGATAAACGCCTCTGGTTGCACTTATATTAGAGAAACCCGTAAAGAAATCCCTGACGATGTCATCAAAATCTTCTCGCAGGTTAAAAATCCTGTCGATAGGGTCATAGCCCGATAAGTCCTTTCCCGTCATAATTTACCTCCATTTTTAAGATTTCTTACACGATTATCGGTAAACATTATACGCATTATTTTTAATTTGTCAACCCTATTTTAATAGAGAATGCCCTCAGAGGGGGGGAGGGCATTCTTTAATAAGGAGGTTGTTATGTTCTTTTGATATTAAAGACGAAAAAAACGCAAAAAAGTTCCATCGAAAAATAAATTAAATATTAAAAATCAAAAAGAAAAATGACATATAAAAATGCAAAATTAACTCTTTCTTACAACAAAATGTTTAACCGAAAAAAATACGGATTTTCTATTGCCCCCAACAACCCGTTTTTTTAACAACAAATAGCACAAATTACACAAATAAATAAATTAAGAATAGTATTTTCTATTGATGTAAAAAACAAAGTCTTTTTTTAATATTCGTGTTATTTGTGTGATTCGTTGTTTCTTTTTTAATTAGTTCGATGGGTCGTTAGGCGATTAGATGTTTGAAACAGAAAAATTTCGGGTGTGGTGAGGCTCTGTGTTCTCTGTGTCTCTGTGGCAGATTCTTTTTTTTGAACTTTGATTTGTAATTTTCCATTTTGATATTTGCTTTTTACATTATCTTTTATTCTTTTATTGGTTTTTCTTCTCTTGATTAAGCTATTGCGTAAAATGTAGCTCTTAATTAGTATTGACAATATGTGGTATTTGATAGACACGGGTTTTAATGACCCTTATTTTAACATGGCTTATGACGAATCTTTGATGGAGTTTGTAAACGATAAGAATGCCGTTTTCCTGAGATTTTTCAATTTTTTGCCAGTCTCCATATCTTTGGGATATCATCAAAAAGCAGGAGATTGGCTGAGAGCTCTGGAGAAGCAGGGGTTCAAGTGGGTTAGGCGACAAACCGGGGGTAGAGCGATTATACATTCGCATGATTGTACCTACTCTCTTGTTTTTCATCGGGACAATCCTGTAATTGGCGGCAATGTAATTGAATCTTACGGAAAAATTTCATCAGCTTTTAAAAAAGTTTTTGAGCTTCTTGGCATTAAAACATCCATTAAGAGAGGTACTCTTATGCATAATGAAGACCTCGACTCGGAAATGTGTTTTTCTTCAAAATCACTTGCCGATTTATGCTGGGGAAACAAAAAAATTATAGGAAGTGCACAATATAGAAGTAAAGATGTAATTCTTCAACAGGGGACCATAATGTTGGAGACCCCTGCCGGCTTTTTTCCTGGCAGCGGTATGGCTACACTCAGGATGGCTGTAGGCGAAGAGATTGCGTTGAATAAGGTGAAAAGCCTTGTAATTCAAGCTTTCGAGAAAGTATTCGATGTCTCTTTCGAAAAGTTCGATAAAAATCCTTTGAAGAAGAAACTGCTTTTGAAATATTCATCCGCCGATTGGAATTTCAGAGGCAAATTTTGACTCCTTATGCATAACTTTTATTTCTCAAAGTTAAGATATTTCTTAATGGACTTGACAAACTTCTCAATATAACTTATAATTATGTTAAGATTAAATAAGAGAGGTATTTATGTTCAGGAAGAGTTCAATACTATCTATGGATATAGGTAGTCACTCGTTGAAGACAGTGGTGGTTGAAGGGAGTGTTAAGAAACCCGTAATGACAAAGTGTAATATTACCACTTTACCCTCTCATGCTATTGTCGACGGAGAGATGATGGATCGTGATACGGTCCTTGATGCAATAAAACAAAATCTCGAGACTCTTGAAGTTGATAACAAACAGGTAGTTAGCTGTATCTCTGGACGTGATATCATAGTAAAAAAGATAAAAATGCCGAAAATGAATGAGACTGAAGCCAGAGAGCAAATCAAATGGGAAGCGGAACAATATATTCCTTACGACATTGAGGATATATCACTTGATTTCGAGATAGTGAATCCCGATGCCGGTGAAGATTCTATGGAAGTTCTTCTTGTGGGAGCGAAGAGAGATACCGTTGAAGCAAGAATGAATCTTTTTCGGGAACTTGGCCTTGAACCGGTTATACTTGATATCCCCGCTTTCTCACTCCAGAACATATTTGAGTTTAACTACACGGCAAAGCCAAATAAATTGGTCGGCCTCTTTGATATTGGGGCTCAGTCTACAACGATGAGTTTTATCGCAGGGTCGGTAAACCATTTTACAAGGTCGGTTTCCACCTCCGTAAATAACCTGATTCAAGCTTTACAGCGAGAGGCAGGAATAGATGGAGAGAAAGCCATCGACATAATAAAATCTGGGAAGAAGGAAGATGTCGACCAGTATGCATACCAGAATGCCATGGAGAGCTTTCAGGATGATCTTGGAGTGGCCATAGAGAGAATACTACCATACCTTCCGGAAGGTTTTGAAAACTTTAACGAAATCGTAATCAGCGGTGGCGGCAGTCTTATATCCGGATTACCGCAATTCTTAGAAGAGAGATTCGGAGGTCATACAGAGGTTATAAATCCATTCATTAAGTTTGAATACGACAGTGAATCACCCTTTATTAAAGTTGAATTGGAAAAAGAAGCTCCAGTCCTTGCCCTTTCTTTGGGCTTAGCTTTAAGGGGGTTATAATAATGATAAAAGTTAATCTGGTACCTGAAGAACAACGGAAAAAAGTAAGAGAAGTTAAATTTAGAAAACCGGCTTTACGAATTCCTAAATTAGACATGATTTTTTCCTTTATATTCCTATTTGCTGTGATAGTAGGGGCTTTTCTTTGGAACCTTCAAAAAGACTTAAAGCTTCGGAAACTAAATAACGAAATCGCTAAGGCCGAACAGCAACTTAGAGAACTTGAAAAGGAGAAGAAAATGGTAGAGGATCTCGAAAATCGTCAGAGAGAGCTAAAAGAATGGATAACTCTCGTTCAGAATTTAAATAAGGGTCGTTCTCTGCATTTTCACGTAATGGATGAACTCAATAAATTGAAGCCCGAGTATATGTGGATTACTTTGTTTGAAGAAAACAATCAGAAATTTAAGTTAGATGGCAAAACTTTTTCCAATTATATGATTTCGAATTTTATGGATAGGTTGAACTCTTCCTCTTATTTTGGTGACATTAAATTAGATGAGATTAAAGAAACCGAAGAAAAGGATTATTCTGTAGTTGGGTTCCAGTTATCGGGTAGCATTAACCTTGGAGGTGAAAAGTGAAGAGAATGAGGGTTTCAATAATCGTATTTCTTCTTGCGATTTTAATCGGCTTCGGTATTTATTTTACTGTTATAAAAGAAAAAAACAAAAAGATAGTTGTCAAAGAGAAACAATATAAAGAGTTAGAAGCCAAACTTAGTAAAACGATAGCGGTGGTTAAGAGAAAACAAGAAGCTATGAAAAAGCTTAAAATAGTTTCGGCAAGATGGAATCAGGCGAAAAAAATGTTGCCGACTGAAGCGAGTATTTCCTCTTTACTTACTACTCTGACCAAAAAAAGTTCGGAGAACCAGGTCAAAATCAAACATCTCAAGCCTCTGGGTACAACAGCAAGGGATAAATATGACGAAATCAGGATTGAGGTGCAGATCGATGGCGGTTACCATAATATAGCGGGATTTATGGCGGATCTTAATAATATGGAAAGGATAGTGAACGTGAAAAATTTAAAGCTCAGTCCAAGTAAGAGCACAGATGAAGAAGAAATTAAAATCTCAGCATCTTTTGATTTGTTGACTTACGTAACAAAAGGAGGAAAAGTTGAAGGATAAATCAGCCTTTAAAATTGTTTTAATTCTCTTGGCTCTTTTAGCTTTTTCAGGGTGTGGGGCGGGAGGAGGAAATGTCTTCAATGAGATTTTAGTAAAGACAGTTAAGTTTTTTTCGCCTAAAAAGAGCGATTTAGGTGTAGAAAAGACTGCAATCTTTAATGTTATAACTGCTGCGGACGAAAAAGAAAAGGGAACCGAAGCAGAAAATCAGGAAGAGATGGATACAACAATGCTTGACTCCTTAGAAGAAATAGGGAAAGCACTCAACTGGGTTAAAGCATTTTATACTGACAGAGGAAACCCGGATCCGTTTGCTCCCTTAATTACTTCAGGGACTGAGAGCGAGGAAAGATTAATAAATGTCGATTTGGCTGAATTGTCTGGTATTATATGGGTTAAAGACAAGTATCTTGCTATCGTAAAAGAAGGTAACCGTGGGTACGTGCTCAGGGAAAATGACCTGGTGGTTGGCGGCAGAGTTATGAATATTACGGAATCCTCAATTACCTTTTTACTTAGAAAATTTGGAGAGCAGACAAAAATTACTTTATCCTTAAAAAAACAAGAGAGGTGATTTATGTATAAAAATTTGTTTTATTTGTTTTTGTTGTTCCCTCTTTTGATTCTGAGTAATCCTGCCGGAGAACCAGAATTAACAGATATTGAAGTGAGAAATGTCGATGGTAATACGGAAATCGTTTTTAGCCTGACCGACTATGCAAGCAGTTCCGATTTTACAATGGATAACAAGATAGTCGTGGATCTTCTCCAGACAAAAAGTTCTCTTGATGGTAATCTCTGGAATATTAACAGGGGAGGCGTTGAGAGTATAGCTTTATCCTATATATCTTCCGCTTCATTAACGAGAGTTGTTATTCAACGAACAGGCAACTTTGCCTATGAAGTTTCCAATCCCGGTATGAATACCATTTCGCTTAAAATAAACAGTAACAGCGGGAGTTTCACTCCCTGGAGCGTTACGGAAACGGAAGGGACCGTTCAGAGTCGAAAGCAAGCAGGGACAGAAAGAGGTTACTCATCTTCGCAAGAAACAGTCTCAATGAGATTGGAAAATGCGGATCTTGCAACCACTCTTCGGTCAATAGCTCAGGTCAGCGGCATGAATATAATAATTGGCGATGAGGTGAGGGGAACGATTTCGGTCGAATTGGATAATGTGGTGTGGGAGAAAGCATTGGATTTGGTTTTAAAAACAAAAGGATATACTTATATTATAGAAAACAATGTAATAAGGGTCGGCAAGCCGGGAACTTTCGCTAAGGAACGAGAAGACATTGAGCTATCAAAACCTTTAAAAAGAGAAGTTTTCGTTCTTGAATTTTCCACTCCGAAAGAAATCCAACCAGCGATAAAGTCTCTTCTATCCAAACGGGGAACTTTGGAAAGCGATGCCAGAACAAACTCGATTATCGTGAATGATATCGCTTTAAGGCTGGAAGAGGTGGAAAGTCTGGTAAAGGCACTTGATAAAAAGACCTTGCAGGTTGCCATAACTTCGAAGATAGTAGACCTTGATAGGACTGCCACAAGAGAGTTGGGACTCTCCTGGGACGTGACAAATCTATCTAATACAAGATTTAACGTTACCGGTGATGTCAGTCATGTAACACCGCCAGCGCCCACCACCGGTGCTTTTGTTAATGTAGCTACCGTTCAGAACTGGGGCGACCTTTCTGCAAGACTTATGGCAATGGAACAGGACCAGAAACTTGAAATAACCTCAAATCCAAGAGTCACAACAGTAAACAACAAAGAAGCCACCATCTTTGGGGGTAAAAGGTTCGCCATAACCACACTGGATATCAATGGTCAGCCTATAACAAGATGGTATACGGCTGGTATCGAGTTAAAGGTTACTCCTCATATAAACGCAGCTGGAGATATTACGATGGAAATTAGCGTGGAGATGAGTGATGTTGTACCTGGAAGCGAGAATACAGTTGTCACAGAAACCCGGTCGGCAACCGAGACTCTAGTGAAAAACGGGCAGACCATAGTAATAGGAGGATTTTACACCAAAACCATCACCGAGAAGAAAACCGGCATACCTCTTCTTAAAGATATACCTTTATTGGGTTTGCTTTTTGGTCATACCTCATCAGAGGAAAGAAAGAGAGAAGTTTTAATATTCATTACCCCTTACGTAGTTGAATCCGAGATAGAAAAAAATATATAAAATTTAAAACTTCAGGATTACGTTAAAGCCACCTCCGTAGGTAGTAGAGGATGTGTTTTCTCTATTCCTGTTCAGGTAATTTCTGTAAGTAAACTCCAGTCCTCCGGATACCATATCCGAGAAAGAATAATTTCCATTGAGATTAAATTCAATAGTACGATCATCCTGACTCGTTGATTCTCCGCCTGTAGCACTATTGATAGTATAACTAAGGTTATCTTTATAGTTGATTGAGGCGTAGAGATTTATGGGTTTATCCCATTTGACTCTTCCGAACAGAGGTAACGGGAGTCCATGTTTTGAAGGTTTCAGAGTGTAGGAGCCGTTTATAGACAAGCCTTTCGATGTTCTGTAAGTGTTAAGCAGTGTAGCCGGATAGGTTCTTGCCGTAGAGTACTGAGGTCTTATGGTAAAGCCAAAATCGTTTTTAAAAATTAGTTCTAATGCCGGTGATATATTGAAGGAAGATGCTCCCGCGGAGTATTCGGTTCCGGCAATGCCTTTTGTGGCAGAGGAGTCTCTGGTTATCGATATCGACAAACTCGAACGACGGACAACCTTTCCCGAAAACGGTATATATTTTTGAATATCGGGCATTCTGATACCCAGATCCGGAAAGGTGAAATCTGTTGTTTTTCTTGCCGACTGCGAATTTCTTTGAATCTGGATCGCGTCAGGTTCAGTTTGAGATAACCTCCATTTTAGATCGAAATTTATTCTTGAGAAAGAGAGCCCTGAAGATATAGAATAATTTTTGCGATATGTCCCGCCATCAGTATTACTTATATCTTCGAAAAGGGCTCCTTCAGGTTGGCTTACAAGACCATACCTGAATTTATAATCCGGTTTGGCATTCAAATAAGCAAATTTTCCGTCTTTACCAAAATTATATGCGAACTTCAAAGGAGACACATTCTTAGAAAATCTTGAAAGTACCGGTATTTTTTGTAAAAGAGAATTCAACCGCAGATCATTGTTTATTCTAATGATTTTTTGCTGACTGCAACCGCGGACGTCGCGAGAATCTCCCAGGGTTTTCGAGTATTCGATATCGTGATTTTGATTGAAAGTGTTTTGGTAAGTTATGTTTAGATTGTTAATACCGAATTGGCTGGAACGGTGGGCTATGCTGAAATCCTCTTTTAAGGAAGCATCCTGTCCCAGGTCAAAAATAGAACTATTTTCGGAGAAAGGTTCTCTTGTTCGTAAGTCATTCCTGGTAGTTATCGAATAATCCGCATCTATCCATGGTATTGGTTTATAAGATACTCCTGCGTAATTGCTGATTTGTTTAGTTAATGGAGTGACTTTCTTATCGTATAAAGAATCCTTGTAATTATACTGCTGGCTTTCTTTATATTCATAAGTGGTTCTAAAATCAAAATCAGCCGGAAGTAAGGAAGTGGATTTATCCCCGAAAAAAGAAATAGCAGGAATTTGTAGCTTGTAATTTGCCGAAACCGTCGAGCTCGTGGTCGTGTCGGCACTTTTAAGAGGATTGTAATTTTTACTTTCTCTGCGAGAACCGCTCAGCTGCAAATTGTCGATTGTGTTTTTCAGGAACCAGTTGTTCGATTTGGTTCTCTTTGAAAGACTGAGAGTAACATTTCTTGAACGTCCCCGGTCTGTTAGCGAATCCGCTTTTTCAGGCGGGAGAATCACATCGGAGTTAACTTCGTAAATAGGTGTATTATTGCTTTCCTTAATGCTAAAAGAAACGGGAAGGTTAACAATCCCGTTCAAAAATTTACCGACGTCGGCTGTTACCCCGAACCCCTGAGAAGATAACTCTTTGTCGCCGAGGCTTCTTAATTTGGATAAAGAACCCTTATAATTCGCGGAACTGTGGCCGATATCGTAAGAAAGATTGGTTATAAGATCTCCTATATTGGTAGATACCGAAAAATCAAGATTATCTCCTCTCCTGCTATCTGCCCCAGTCAAAATTATATCGTCAATCAGCATTTCTCCTTTTAAGTTTTCATCGCTTTGATTGGCAACTCCAAGCTGAAGAAAAGCAATATTTTTAAGAGAGGGGTTCCCTTTAATGGAATAACTCCCTTTTATCGTATCGTTATTAATTTTTAAAGAGGTGAAATTATTAAAAACAACTTCAATCGTATCCCAGGCAGCGGTGGCGACAGTGCTGAACTCGTAATAATTCACAGAATCCGTAAGAAGACGTAAGAAGACTTTTGCGGAATCGTTTGTCTCTCCGGTATATTTTGCGTAGAAGTTCAGCGAACCGTACAGACGAAAATCGTAACCTATACCATGGCTTTCGGCAGACAGTTGAAGGTAATTCTCGACAAGACAATAATTATCGGGTTCTAAGAAATCGATTGCAAATGCCAGCGATTGTTCCCGTTCGTAGTTGCCATAAAGGTCTCTTTCTCGCTCGACGGGAGATATATAATCACTGTCCTCGTACGTATTTTTGCGTCCGATTTCAAAGTATCCGCCAGACGAATTTAAAGAGTTATTCGAGATAAGGCGTACCCCTTTGTTTTCCCACTCGTTACCCACTATAGCCACTTTAGCCAGTGTAATTCTTGTGTTACCGTCAAGTCCTTTAACCCATATTCTCGTATATAAAATACTTTCAAGTGAAGGATTGCCTATCTTTTCGAAAGATAACGAATCTTTAAGCGGTATCTTGAAGACTTTCCAGCCGTTCTGCCCCTCTTTGTCTAAATATTGAGGGGAAGAAAGGTCTATCCTATATCTGAAGAAATCGTTATGGGTCTGTAGCATATTGTCCCAGTTTAAATCTTCCGAATCAAGACGCAGATTGCCCTCCTTGTTATGTCTTTTCAGTGAATCGGTAAATGTTCCTCTTTCGTTGCCGTAATAATCATCAACTCCATCGTCGTACAACGTGGGGTCATACGTCCAATTATTGTCGTCCTTTTTGACTCCATCAAGACCTGTATCTTCTCCTGTCTGCAGGATACCATCGCCGTTTTTATCCTCTGTGTCTTTTATCCTGTTTGGAGGTATAATCGAATCGGTTCCAAGTGAATCCCTACCCCATCTTGGAGCATCTTCATCCATTCTATTACCCATATCGAATATCAATTCCCCTTCTTCTCCTTTAACCCATATCTCAACGAATTCTTTTCGGGAGAAGTTTTTATATTGACCGAAGGACTGCATGATGCCTCCCCAGCTTGCGACAGGGTCTGCATCATTCGGCTGGAAATATAGCACAAGTACGTTAATTATATCGTCTGAAGAAGAAGCATACTCCGGGAATATCCAACGCAGGAGGTAGTTGCTTGTAAACCAATCCAGCTTGCCAAGGTCGGAGATAGCAACAGAACTGTCCGGCTGGCTGCTCAAATACCAGCTTTTTTCAGTCTCGTTCATCGCCAGATCGTAGGAAAGATTGATCTTTTCCATATCGTCCAGATAACTTTTCCCGCCTTTCGCGGGATTAGGTAAGGAAACCCCATAGGAACCGTTTATGGAAAATCCGGATTTGCTTTTATCGTCTACAAGAGGCAAATTACTGAAGAGATTGCTTAAGAATTCCGGTTGTTTCCTCAAAGAGAAATCAACGCTGCTCGAAGTAATATTTGAAGGTTCGGTTCCGACAGAAGGGTGAAAAATACCTGGATTCGAACGGGAAAGAAAACCAAGGTCAAAATCGAGTTTACTGTCTTCAAACGGCGTTGCTTGGATATTGGCTTTAGCTTTATATTGTGATTCAAAAGAAAAATAAGATTGACTTTTAAATTTATAATTCACCTTTGCATCGGCAGGTAAGGTCTCTCTATTTTTAAGCTCTACTTCGCCGGTGTGGTAATTTATTGTATAATCAGTATTTCTCACAAGTGTTTTACCTTCTACCGACAATTCTTCCGATTGCTCAATTATTGAACCGCCTGCAGCGCCAAGGTTGAAAGTTGCCAAGGAAGAAGTGGCTGTTGTTGTAACAACAATTTTGAAGTTATCTACCTCAGAGCTTTGGGGTTCCTTTTTTCTGTAAATTACGGGAACGGTATCCGCGTATAGTCCGGGATTCAGAAAAGGAAATGGTTCTGGAAACGCAAGACATCCGTCTTCCCAGAGTATTTGAGAACGTATCACTGCACCATTTGTATCAACAACACCCAGGAGTTCAGCGTATGGGACTTTGTCATCATTCGTCGGGCTATCGTTTCCGGTTGAGTTTGTTTTGTAAATTTCAATATTGATTTCCGGCGTAGCCGTTATTCCGAAGTCATATATGTTCATCATCTGCATGTACCAGCAAGCTTCGTAAGGTTGGGGGTATGCTGATTTTAACTCATAGAGAGTAAGAGAATTAATTATCTGTCCGTTCTCTGCAATAGCGCCGAGAGTGTCTATATTACCTGCAGCGTCGGCATATATCAAATAAACACCTAATCCTTTACTTATCTTTGATTTATTTAAGATATGAAAATAAGGTAATCTTTTGTTGTCCGACAGCAAAAATTCTCGTAGTACATAATCCTTTTCGTACTCAAGTGGCAAGAAGGGAACTGTTCCCCCAACAGTCAAAGTGTCACCTCTGAAATCCAATAGAGTTGTGGGTATCGCGAAACTATCATCTGACACTCTATAGAAGAGACCGTATTTTATTAAAGAATCCGAAACACTTGGTAAGCCGGTATAGAAGTACTCGTCTTTTACGTATTGATACTCAGTACGAGTGATTGATTGAGTGGTCGTAGTCAGAGATATACTACCGGATTCCTCATCGCTTTCCAGCTTACCAACACTTAAATCGAATAAGGTAGAACCGAATTTTCCCCTCGTTGCAATACCGAACAACTTTTCATTTCCCGACGAGCCTCCGATGTCACCCAGACGCAGTTCCTGTATTATGTCATCCTCAACCTCCGAATTCACACCTGTTTCTCCGTACCATATTCTCAGCTTGTTGTCCTGGTCAGGTCTTTCTGAATCATGATTGATCGCGACATTTAATTTTGTGCCTATCGTACCGTTTATATCTGCCAGAAGTCTCTGGTCGAGTATGATTTGAGGGTAGCCGGAGTACGAATTCTGATAAGTGTAAGAATATGTATTTTTCTCTACATTTAGATCTACTGTTTGAGACCCTTTAACTTCTATATGCCCTCCCTCTCCCAATATATAGGTGAGTCCTCTGGGCATATTTAAGTCGAGGTCAATATCGGGTATTATGCCTTCTTTGGTTTTATCTCTGGACGCTTTCGATATTTTTCGGATTTCTTCTCCAAGAAGTTTTCTGAAATTATTTTCGAAGGACTCATCACTCCACTCGCTCAGATTTTTTTCGGGTTCGGAATATAAGAAATACCCGTTATAATAATAATTACTTATAATAAAATCTTCTGCTATAGCTGAAGATTTAGAGAGTTCATCCCGATAGTATATATTATCCGAAAGTCCGGAAATATTAATATAAGATATTAGCAGCAGGAGTTCGAACATTTGTCATCTTGATTGCCAGGCGGATGGCTTCTTTCATACTGCCCGGGTTGGCAATACCTTTGCCGGTTATGTCAAAAGCCGTACCGTGGTCGGGAGAAGTCCTGGGAACGGGCAAGCCCAGAGTAACATTTACTCCTTTACCGTAACTTTTTATTTTGAAGGGAATCATTCCCTGGTCGTGATACAAAGCGATTGTGCAATCTTTATTCTGGGAGTTCCAGTAGGTATCGGCGGGAAAAGGACCTTCTACATTGAACCCTTCCTCCTGCAGTTCTCTTATAGCAGGTTTTATTATTTTTTCTTCTTCATTCCCGAAAAGCCCGTGATCACTGGCGTGAGGGTTGAGCGCAAGGATTCCGAAGGATGGTTTTTGTAAATTCCAATATAGTTTAAGATACTTGTCTGCGAATTTCGTTTTTTCTATAATTCGTGCTTTAGAAATCATCGAATGAACCGAAGATAAAGGTATATGGGTGGTTACGAAAACTATCTTCATTTCGTCCGAAACCATCATCATTGCAAAATCTCTGCAGGAAAAATTTTCAGCAAGGATTTCCGTATGACCCGGATATTTAAAGCCGGCAAGATGAAGTGCTTTTTTATTTAGAGGAGCCGTTACTATTGCTTTGCACAACCCCTGTTTTGCGGCTTTTATGGCTTCTATCAAAGACTGGTAAGCAATTTTACCATTTGTTTTGCTGACTTTGCCGACAGAGAAGTTACCTTTGATGTCACTTATTTTTACGGTTTTTGGAATTTTGAGATCTAATTTTTTCATGTAATATTCAAGAGCTTTCCGGCTGCCAAAAAGAATAAAATTTCTCTCAAAATCAGAGAGAGATTTAAGTACAACCTCGATTCCGACCCCCCCCGGGTCTCCGAGAGTAATTCCTATCATTTATAATTATCTAAATTTTTCCTCCCGAATTGCAAACTTAATTCATATTTTTTTGATAAATATATGTTTTCTTTCTTTTTCGAGCAATTCATCTATCAAATTCACCATTTTTTGCTGCACCAACAAACCGTTTAAACGGTCTTTTATTTCTGAAAGCTCCGGTATTCTATTTTTTTGTCTCTCCTTGATTTTGATAAGATGGAAGTTCATTCCTTCTAAAATAGGGTCGCTTATTTGTTCGGTTTCCAGAGTGTCAAGCAAAGAGTAGAGGCCCGGTGGAAGAGCCTGAATAGGCAATGGGCCTATTGTTTCAATTTTATCCGCAAATGTTGAATCTCCCGTTTCCCATTGCTTTTTTATTCCTAAAGTCCTTTTTTCGGCAGATTTAATTTCTCCTTCCTTGAATTTGAACTGCAACAATATTTGCGACAGAACCAGATCCATCCCTTCTCGTTCTTCCAACTTTATGATATGATATCCGCTTGGAGATTCAAATATTCCTGCTTCACCTTCCCCCAGTTCAAGTAATCCCGCAAGGTAAGGAGGTATCTCGTTAGGAGCTAATTTTCCAAGTTTTCCTCCGTAAGGAATGGTGAGAACATCGTCAGAATATTTCTTTACGAGTGAAGTAAAATCCGCCCCTTTTTTATACTCGGTGAGTATATTCTCTGCTTTTTTTAATAAACGGTTATTCTCGGGTGTCAATACCGGGATTTGCATTTTTTCAAAAGTTACCGATTCCGGCAATATAAGGGAGTCTTTATGGTTCTGGTAAAAATTCTGGATCTCGGTAGGCGAGACTTTCAGTTTTTCCCTGAACCTGGTGCCGAGAAGTTTATTTGAATAAATCTGGATTCTAATTTGCTCGGTGTAGAGTTTATCGATGTAGTCGTCCGTAATCATGGAAGCAATCCCCGGGTTGTTTGACATTAATCCCTCTTTCATTGTGGCGATTTCTTCTTCACTTACTTCCAGCGTTTCCGCTTCTGCGAGGTGCTCCATAATCTTATTGTTTATTATCCTGTCGATCATCTCGTAATAACTGACTCCGGGATAAAATATCGAGATGTATTTTATTTCTTCCTTGGTTATCGGTTCCCTGTCAATAACGCAGGCAAGCTCATCGAACGCCAGGAACAAACAAAAGATTAAAGGCATATTATTCTTCGGAAGGTTCAGAGGTGGAAGCAGGGAATCCCGAAGGAGCTACCAGAGGAATCCCCATTTCCCGTTCCAGAACCTCCGGGAATATCTTGTAAGAATATACTTTTTTTAATGAATCTACGAGGGCTTCGGATCTTTTCTGGAATCTTTCCGTCCTGAGTTTCAATATTATCGATTTGGATATGTCTTCATAATTTGTTGCTGTTTTTTTTCTTGAATGCAATTTTATTATATCATAATTAAATTCCGTTTGAACTACTTCGGATATTTCACCCGGCTTTTTTAATTTAAACACGGCTTCTTCAAAAAGGGGATAAGCAGCAAGTTCACCTATTCTAAAAGACCCAAGATATCCTCCATTTTGTGCAGTTTCGCTATCGGTTGAGTATTCTTTTGCGACTTTGGTGAAACTCGCTCCTTTTTTCAATTTGGAAAGAACTTCCTCCGCCTGCTGACTTGAATTCGAAGATATATGAGAGACTTCTACAATCGAGCTATATTCGTCTTTATGATTCTCGAAATAACTTCTTGCCTCAAGGTCGGAGACAAATTGAACTTCAGCTAAAATCTCCTGCAGGTAAGCTCTCGTCAACAACTGCTTCTTAAACTGCTCTATTTTTCCCTGTATTTCCGGTTTGCCCATAAAGTCTTTTTTCAGAGCATCTTTATACAGTATTTCGTTGGCTATCCAATTTTCAAGCAGCGCTCTCCTGTTTTCTGCAGATGTCTGAACCAGAATTTGCGCCGGTACCTGCTGGAGAAAATCTTCCATGGTCAAAGAAACATCTCCTACCTTAGCTATTACTTTTCCTTCGGTTTCTTTTCCTTTTTTACAGTTAACTGCCATTAAAAGAACACCAAGTACAAAAATTATTAATAAATTCCTTGTCTTAAGCATAAAAGTACCTCCTCATTATGCGTTTTCAGGACAATACCTTAAGTCCATATTTATCTTTGTTTTGTTCGAAAATTTTATCTTCAATCTCTTTTGCTTTAATCATTCTGTAATCGTAGCTAACTGAAGCCTTTACTTCGGAGTAATCGGGCACGTAACTTCGTTTAATATCCGTTACTTTAATAATTGCCCAACCTTTTTCCGTCTTGAAGGGCTTCGATATTACTCCTTTTCTCAAAAGGAATGCTTCCTGCCCTATAGCACCTCTTTGGGCTTTCCCTATGTAACCGATTTCACCCCCTTTTTTCTTCTCTCTTCCGATTGACTTCTCCGAAGCAAGGGTCTCGAATTTTTTCCCTTTTAGCAGTTTTTTTCTTATTTCTTGAGCTTCCCGTTCTCCTCTCACTTCGATTATAGACACCTTTCTTCTTTCTTCGACTTTATATTTTTCTTTATTGTTATCGTAAAAATTCTTCAAGTCGTCTTCGTTTTCGGCAATTATATTCATAATCTCCTTTCTTTTAAAGAAATCCAGAGTGGAATTCCGGATGTTCGTATTATAAGCTTCGATAAAAGAAGGCTCTCTTTGAATTCCGGTTCTTTTAGACATTGCCACGAAAAACCTGTTTAGAATCTGGTCGTTTATAAATCCGGCAACCGTTTCGTCGTTTCCTGCGAATACGGATAAACTCCTCGTCCCCGAAGCGTCGGTTACAAAATCACGGATTTTGTATTCTCCAATCGTGCTTCTTGCCAGAACGACATTCATGTCATGGTCTTCGAAAACTTTTTCTTCCCGGAAGGATTTTCCTTCCGATTCAGCCAGCCTTTTTGCCAATAGGGAAATACCCTCCGGCTCAGTTTTAGGATTCGCGACCCAGGTAACAAGTTTATACAATTTTTCCATATTAAACGATGTTTTCGCTCTGGAAAGCTGCGTCTTAAACGACGGTCTTTTGATAATATCCGGCATTTCAATATTCTTTCCCGGAGTAACCCTTTTGACTTCAATGATTTTAACTATATTCCAGGTTGGCCCGTATTTCACGGGAAGCGTAACTTCGTCCTTTTTCATATCGAATACTCTTTTTAATCCAAACGGCATTGTGTACGACCAACGTATCGGCTGGTCCAGAAGACCTTTTCTTTCTTTAATCTCCGGATTGGTCGAATACTTTTCGGATATTGTTCCGAAATCCGCGCCTTTAAGCACTTCCAGGTAGGCTTTCAACGCCTCGGTGAATTTTTCGGTTTGAATGAGCTGTATTTTTGCTCTCTTATTCGAATTTTCGTAAAATGACACACTTTCATATAATGTTGGCTCGGAGACCGGCATTACTTTTTTTCTCAAGAATCGATTTATTATTTCTTTCTCGAAGTTTTTATCTTCACTTGTCTTTGCCGAGTCAACATATCCCTTTTCTTTTGCCATCTCAAAAAAAACAAGATTTCTAAGGTGTTGTTCAAGTGTTACGTTTTTCGGAATATCTTTTTCGAAAATTTCTTTGTTAGCCACTATCGCAACAGGCTTTTCGTTAGCAGCGGGCTTTTCCTTTGAACTAAAGGAAAAGGCAGAAAATAAAATCAAAAATATCATATTATCCCTCCAGGATTTTTTATGATAACATAAGTTGTATTTTGTATAAGTCAATAGGCGACTTTCACATAAAAAGACGATTTAACTGAACAAATGTTCCGTAATGCGGCAAAACCATTATAATGTAAAAATCAAAAATCAAAATGTAAAAACACAAATCAAAATTCATAAAAAGAATTTGCCGCAGAGACACAGAGAACACAGAGCCTCACCACACCCAAATTTTTTCTGTTTTAAACATCCAACCGCCTAACGACCCAACGAACTAATCAAAAAAGAAACAACGAATCACATAAATGACACAAATATTGAGAAAACAGTCTTTATTTTATATGTTAATAAAAATGATTGTTCTAATTTATTTGTGAAATTTGTGCAATTTGTTGTTAAAAAATAGGTTGTTTTGGGTGGAATATAGAGATGTTTTTGCATTTTTATTTGTCGTTTTGCTTTTTACATTTTGATATTTTATTTTAAACGAAAGCCAAATTAGACAAAAGCTGCTCTCAACATGTAGTGGTTGTAGTTTGCGTTTTTTTTAATTCGGACAATCAGTGTTCCATTTTTTCGACTTTTTTCTTTTGAACGCATTCCTTGCATTCAAATTCAAGAGTCGAGTGTTTTATATTATCTTTTTCCAGGCTTTTCTTGATTTTTGCCTTTATTTTTTCGATATCACTCATAGCAGATATATTTGTAAAAATATGGGCGTCCATAACGTATAAGTTCGAACACAAACTCCACAGGTGAATATTATGAATCCCTTCGACTCCTTCGATGTTTTCTATGGTTTCGACAAGTTCATCTAAATCAATGCCCTTAGGAGTGAATTCAAGTAAGATATTCAGAGAATCACGTAATATTGTAAAGGCGGAGAACAAGACAAATATCGCTATAACTCCTCCAAGTATCGGGTCAATTATCGTCCGTCCGGTAAAGAATATCCATATTGAAGCCAGTATAACCGCGAAAGAAGCCAGAGCATCCGTGAAGACATGCAGGAAAGCCGATCTGATATTTATGTCCTGACTCCCGCGCAGGATAAAAGCAACATAAACATTTACGACAAGACCTATAAAAGCGGTAAAAAACATCACGGTACTATCAATCGGAACCGGATTTTGAAATCGCTGGAAAGCTTCCCGGAATATCCATCCGCTGATTACAATTAGAAGGGACCCGTTAAAAAATGCCGCCAAAATCTCTACTCTGTGATATCCGAATGTTTTTGTTTTACTTGGGAGTTTTTTTGCAATCTTGAGGGCACTCAATGTGATTGAAAGAGAAATAACATCTCTGAACATATGCCCCGCATCTCCCAATAGAGAAAGGGAACCGGAAATAAGTCCTCCTATAACTTCGACAACGAAATATCCGAAAGTTAAGATAATCGCTGTTTTTAAATATCTTTCGATAAGTTTATCATCCATAATCCTTAAAAATATCTTAAACGAATTCCGGATTTAGTCAAGATGAATTTGCTTGAAAGAAACCCTATCGCGGCAGAGCCGCTAAAATTCAAAAATCAAATATCAATTGGAAGTCACAAGTCGCTCACGGCTAACCGCAGAAAAAACAAAAAAATTTGCACATGTAGGACATGTAGCCAATATAGAAATGTAAAAAAAATAAAAACTACAAGTTCTACATTTTCTACATGTTAAAGAATGGTGGGTGGAGTTGGGTTTAGCGGAAAGCGGAAGGCGGATAGCTGATAGCATATCAAGTCATTTTGCTTTTTAAATTTTGATGATACTAAATTATAAAATTATGAAGGAGATAATTGGCAGGCAACCATTAAACTAAAAAGCCTCTCCGATCGCGAAATGCCATGCAGATTCGCCCTCGAAGTTTCTGGCATAATCAAGTCTCAAAGGTCCAATCGGAGTATAAAATCTGATTCCGACTCCTGCGGAACCTAAAACATTAAAGTTGTTGCTTTCGAAATCTTCCGAGATCGAACCGAGATCGGAAAATACTGCGCCATAAAAATTTGAAAATATAGGTACTCTTAACTCACAAGATGTTAGAAAATATCTTTTCCCGCCAACAGGATTATCGTTGACATCCTTGGGGCCTGCACTATTCTCAGCATATCCTCTGAGTGTGGAGCCACCTCCAAGGAAGAATCTATTATATATGGGGACGGAAGCTTCCTTATTAAAAGGCAAGATAATGCCTGTATTAGTCCTTAAAGCAATCGTCGAGTTACCCATTCCAACGAATTTGCTGAATCTAAAATCGTTTTTCAAAAAACTGGCAGACGTTCCGGAAATAATATCCTCAAATTCCAAGTTGTTAAACATAAAATATCCTTCGCGAACTTTAATGGCATCATCTCGTCTGTCTAACATAAGAGAAGCCGATATTTTTTGCAGCCAATCCAGAGATTGCTCCTCAATATCACTTATCTCAACATTATAAAGACTAACCCTTTCTAAGTCATAACGTAAATAGAATGGCCTTGGCAAAAGCATAGAATATGCTCCGAATCTTCCTATATCATATCCAATCTCTCTTTTATATCCACCCTTTATCCCCCAACTGTTACTCAACCATCTTCCAAATGTTATAGGGTCTCTGTAATTTATCTCTAAACCTAATTCTCTTAAACCAATCCGTCCCAATAAACTGATACTCCTTAATGAGTTTAGAAAATCTTTGTGCGATACCATAAAGGTTAACTTTGCCCTATCAAGCGCAGAATACCCAACACGTAAACGAAGGGCAATAGGTTCTTTAGTTTCCAGATTATACAGCAGATTACGGTGTATCGATGAATCGGTTTCGATAATTCTTATTCGTGAAAATAAATCAAGTTCGTTTAACCTCCTTTTAGAATCATAAAGTTTATCGTTCGTTAAAATAGAACCTTCTTTTAGTCCAATACCTATTTTAAGTCTATCTTTACGAATATTACGCTGACCCTCGATATCGATATTTGAAACAAAAATTTTATTTCCCTCTTTTATATTATAAACTATATTAGCTTCTTTTTCTTGAATATCTATTGTTGAGGTTACCGAAATATCATGATAACCATTTTTATCATAATTATATATAAGCTCAGAATAATCTTTTTCAAGAAGGAAAGGATTAAACGGCTCTCCTTCGCTGGTTTCAATGCTTTCGCTTAGGAATTTATAATCGAAAATAGTGTTCCCGCTAAATTCAACGTTTTTGACAAATACTCGTTCACCCTCTTCTATAAAAATATCTATATCAACCAAATCGGAAGAGTCTGCTTTATACTTATAAGTAATGTTGGAAGAAAGATATCCGTTTTTAACAAAGACAGCTCTAATCGCGTCAACGTCACCTTCCAGAATCCTCTCATCAAATTTGCTTTTGGAAAAGATTCCGGGGGATTTTAAGAGCATTACCGAACGCAATTCTTTTTCTTTTAGATTCGAGTGCCCTGAAAAATTGATCGAACGGACAATTTCGGGAGAGGATATTAATAACACAACAGTAAAATATCCAATCATTTTTTCAAATCAAAATCAAAACCGGCTTCAACATCTCTGTTTTCCCTATCATAAATTGAAAATACCGAAATATTGCGTATAAGGTCGTAATAAATAACCAACTGAGGCTTTGTAAAATCTTCAAAACCGGTTTTATAAGAAACTCTCATTTTTTTTCCGATTTGTTTCTCAAGTCCGATTTTCATAGAATTATCTAAAGTAACTTTCTCAACGCCCAGGACTGAGGCGAGTCGATCTTCAACTCTACCTTTTGTGATATCAAGTATATGGTTAACCGCTTTCATTCCAATTCCCTGAGCACTTGATATAGGTTCAATTTTTCTTGTCTTTCCTGTTATCAAAAGTGCAAGTACTTCCTGAACCGGCATATAAGGATCCGAAGAAACCTCTATTCTCAATTTTTCGGGAGAACCCGAAATATTCAAAAATATCAAATAATTTATCCCATCATATAAAACTTCATTTGAAGCTCTTAAACTCAATTCCGGATTGAGAACCGCAGGATCTACGAAATTGATGCTACCTTCATTTATATTGAATTTTGTACCTAAATAATTTAAATGTCCTCCTTCAACTATTTTTGTTTCTCCGGATATGCCCGGTTTTGCTGCCGTGCCCAACACATAAAGATCGCTTTCGGTTTTGATATATGCTTCCCTATTATTGACAATAAAATTCGAACCAATTCCTACATTAAGTTTTATTTTTTCCAAAAAATCTGAACTTTTACTTGCCGGACGGTTAGCTTTTTTCAACATTCCAACTATTAGTTGATTTTCAAACGGATCCATATAAACACCATCAAGGCTAATCTCACCTGAAACGGAATAAACATCCAGACTACTTAAAATCTCTAATTTTCCATTTAAACTTAAATGTGATTTCTTTTTTACAGGTATTTCAATTTTTTGAAAGTCAACATTCAAAGAAGCATTTTTGTTAAATCCGATACTACCGTTTATAAGGAAAGATCCTTTGTTAAAGCGCACAATGATGTCCGAACAATCAATTATATCTCCCTTAAAAGAAAAAGTCCCGTTAACAGGACCAAATTTGTTCTCTTTAATTGCAAAATTATTATCCTCCAATACTAAATTACCATATACTTGAGGTTTGGGGCGCGTACCTTTCAAATTTAACGATGACGAAACGAATCCCGAAAAAACACTTCCGGGGGAAAGAGGTGAGAAAATTGACAGATCAAGAGAATCGAAATTACAGTAAACATCAAATTCGGAATTTTTATCAACCGGTATCCTACCATAAAGCGAAAAAAGATTGTCGCCTATTTTAAAACGGCCTTGAGAAATTTCCATAAATTCTCGCTTAAAATTTAATATTACGTCATCATCATTAGCTATTTTGTTACCACTTATCAAAAAGTCAAACCTGTTTACTCTAACAGTATCGCCGGATAATATCATGCTCAAGTTTAACGGACCTAAAGGATTTTTATCCCTACCTTGTAAAACGAGGTTATCAACTCTAATCTTCCCTCTTAAAGAGGGGAACGGTTTTATTTTAAGAATTTTAAGATTAGAAGAAAGCTTTCCATCATTTATCTTTTCCGGCATTAATGAGTTTAATCCTTTCAGCATAAACTCATCTGTAGAAATATTGAAATCCATTTCGTTTTTAAAAGGGACGGGAATAGTCCCGGAAAAAGATATATAATTATCGAAAAGTCTAATTTTAGAAGGTTCTATCTCAATAAAATCTTTTTCGAATTTTACAGAAATCGGTTCGAAATTTTCCAAAACGATATCTCTAAATTCGGCTATCAAAATATTAATTTTTAAATTATTACGGTTCGCCTCGGCACTAATATTAACCGGTCCGAGTGTATCATTTGCCATAAATAGAAATAAACTATCAAGTTTCACGAACCCTGAGATTTCCGGTTTTTTTCTTTTACCGGATAAGTACAGCTTTGCATCCAAAAAACCTTTTAAATCATAATTTTTAAAAAAAAGATTTAATACGTCAAGTTGAAACTTTTGAGTCGAAAAATATAATTTAATATCTCCATTTTCTAATATTGGAATTTCTCCGGAAAAATTTAATTTAGATTCATTAACCGAAATTACAGAAGGAGAAAACAAAACATCAGGATACAAATATTTAATATGAATTTCCCCCACTGAACCTATGCTATAATCTCTAAACCTTGACTCGAAATTTTCTATATACAAAGAAAACGAAATATCCCGCGGCTTTAAAAGATCTCCCTTTACTTTTCCGGAAAAATCTGTTTTGCCGTTTCCTTCCGGTAAAAAAACACCAACATTAAAATCTTTCATGCTAAAATCAAAGAAAAAAAGCGCAGGCTTTTCAAGCTGAAATTCTCCTTTGCCATTAATTAAACCTGCCGTTTCTAATATTGCTTTATTTTCTTTAAAATCGGAAAAGACATTTAGACCTCCAACCTCTCCAGAATGAAACAGTATTTTTTCAATATTAAGATTGACTTTTCCATTAACCCTTTTATTACTTAATTTTAGATCAAAATCCCCGGCTATCTGCTCCAAAGAAACATCTTTGTTGATAGGAAAATATGGTACTGAAATCTTCCCTTTTAAATGCTCGGAAATATAGTACAAAGTCATATTCAATGGAGAATTCTTATACTTACCCTTAAGATTAAGGTTTATCGTATCTCCCAAATTACATTCTAATATTGCACTAATTTCCTTCCCTTGCAAATTGGTAATAACGGTGTTTTTGTTAAAATTTCCGTTAATATTTACTTTTTGATTTGCTCCTGTCCCGAGTAAAAAGAAATCTCCTGTATTCTTCCTGAAATTAAATCTCGCACTTCCCGTTAAAGAATTATTTTTATCTATAATACTTATATCCTGAAGATATAAAATACTATCTTTCACCTCATAATGCATTGACATCTCACCAAAGCGAAGTGAAGCAAAAGATAAATCTCCCAAACCAACAGGATTTTTACCTGTTCCTTCTAATTTTCCTTCCGAAGATATCCTACCTTCTATTTTTGCAAGCTCCATTAAATTCAAATTAAACTTATGAAAAAAATCTAATCTTCCGTCCAATTTGTAATCGCCGGCAAAAAAGAAATCTGATCCGGGATAATCCAAAGAAAATCTTTTAATTTGAACGCTATTTTTCGTCACTTTCATATACAGGGAAAAAGGTATGTTGAACCCTTTATAATTAATATTGCCTGAGTCCAGAGCAAACGAATCCACCATAATAAAACCTTTTTCTCCACGCTGCTCGTTAGAATCTAGCTTCAAAGCTTCATCAATATATACAACGGATTTCTTTGCATGAAAAGTCGATATTCTTTTCTTCTTTCCTAACAAATTTAAAACGTTATAGTCAATATCTATCTCAGGTATTTCGGCGATTTCGCCGATTTTAACGTTCTTAAAATTTAAGTGATAGAAAATATTTCCGTTAACGTCACTATAACTCAACTGAATGCCGTTCTCTTTTTCAAAAGATTTTACAAAGAAATTTAGAAAAGCTTTTTGAAAAGGTTCAAGGAAAGCGAAAAGATATAATGACAAAAATATTAGAAAAAAGGATATTAGTGCTTTCTTTAAAAATTTTCTCATTAAATTCCTAACTTTGACAAATTCCTTTATCCCAAAAAATTAATTCTCATAAGAAATTTCTCTCAGAGCCTTCAGAGGACCATATGCTATCAGTCTATCTCCTGCTTCTATTTTGTCTTTACCTCCGGGAAACGGAAGCCATTTTTTCTCTCTTTCAACACCCAACACCAATATCTTTTTTGTCGCAATTCCGAGTTTCGAGATACTTTTACCTACAAAAGAAGAGTCCTCTGATATTATAATTTTCACAAGACCATAACCTTCTAAAAGATGAAGCAGATCTTCTGTTGCACCTTCTTCGATAGACGAATATTTAATAAACCTTTTTTCAACAAATCTCTCCCAATTCCGCATAAGACCTTTACGACCCGTAATGAAAACAATCAAAAATATTCCAGTCAAAAGTATTAAAATATTTATAGGCAAAACATAACCTTTACTGGAGACAAAGGAAGATGTTGCAGTAATAATAACTGTAACTATTCCAGCATTACCCAGTATCATAAGCCAGCTAACAATTCGTCTCCGTAGAGGATGACTAACCACCATCTCAGCTTCCTTAGTTGTAAAACCTGTTCCGGTAAAAGCAGAAAGAGCTTGAAACATAGCTTTTTTTCTTTCCATTCCTGTCATCATCAAAACAATCGCAGATGCTCTAATTATAAGGAAAGAAATAAAAATTACAAGCAACGCAGGTAATAAAAAATATATACTTTTCATTATTTAACTTACTCCCATTTGATTTTTAACAAAATCCCTATCTTTTAAACTAAATTTAATCTACGAATTAACTTTTCCCCTTAAGAGTCTTTCTTTTCCTACCCTTTTTTACGCGAACCATAGCTTCAATTGGTAAAGCAACCATTAGTCGGATTCCACCTACAGAAGACAGACTTCTAACTTCCCTGCGAACCTCGGAAACAAGTTGCTGAAAAACAATCTTTTCTTCGACCTCGCCAATTTCTCTTACCGCCGCTAATTTATGAATAGAATAAAGCCCAACTATAAAAGCAAAAAAGAAAAAAAAATCCCACTGTTGGAAATTTAACGTTGGCAACACCAATGCACCACCCGGACTCTTCCATATAAGCGTCCAGGAGAGTTCTTTATTTAAAAAGAAATCAGCAAATTTACCACCTAGAATAGGCGCAATTCCTGCCGCTATTGAGTTTACGCTATTACTTACAACCAAATATGTGGTTGCCTCTCCTCTCGGAGCTAATTTTAAACCAATATTTATTAAAGCCAGGTTTACCCCTGCCATAGCAATACCCATAATTATATGTATAAATATTAATAAGGGAAGAGTCAAGAAGTATCTTTCGGGCATTGTCGTAAAAGTCCATCCAAGTATGGAAAATATAAACAAGGGACAGCTGACCCCCAGAACTGACTTATTGCTAAATCTATCCGAAAATTTACCCCATATTTTTAAAGACATCATATGTGTTGTCTGACTCAATACTGTAAGCCCTATAATAAGTGATAGTCCCAGATTGAGTCTTTTTAACATATAAACTGTAAAAAAGGGGGCTGCTAGATTTACCGCGAAACTCCATGTTACAGAAAAAATAAGTAGATTTTTGAAATTAAAATCTTTAAAAGGTATTAAAAGGGAACCGAGGAAACTCTTATCATTTTTCGAAATAACCATTCTTGGTTCCGGAGTAATCGAGAGAAAAATTACCCCTACCATACCCGCCAGAAAGCC
>Ga0315548_1000618_pt1 | contig 32592 bp, 25 predicted proteins | sample SalMarSW160110MG_2_FD_202540 | JGI IMG/M metagenome (GOLD analysis project Ga0315548, IMG submission 202540) | Salt marsh sediment microbial communities from the Plum Island Ecosystem LTER, Massachusetts, United States - Salt Marsh Sediment SW1601-110 ... | reverse complement strand
GTCTCCTCGGCAACTTCCTCAAGCGTATGCCCAGCAAGCTTGAGATCGATGAAGCGGTTCCGCTCAGATACTGAAGTCCGTCTTTGCCCCATAGGACACCCCCTTCCCCCTTATTATGGGGGAAAAGGTAACTACTCAGGCATAGTACCGTCATATATGGAGGGCGGTCATTTCTCGGCCCCAATATGTAGGGTCTCCACGGCTATGACAGACCAGTTCTGCTCAGTTTCAGCGGCAGGGGGCACAAAAGAACCCCCATATGTGGCAGTGGAGCACTCGTCAACTCCTGTATGTATGGCTGAGTAGTTACGGGAAAAGATGTTCAATGGGGCGAAGGGCGACGAATTGCCTGATTGTCAGGGGGTATGTGATTGGTAAGGTACTGGGGGGATAAGTTTATTACGGCCTACAGTCCCTTGACTCTAACCTCATCGTGCCTGGCGACTTTGAGCACGATTCGGGCAGCCGGGCGATAGACACGCTGCTGGACCAGCGCAGGGTGGCGTTCGACGCTGTGTTGGCAGCCAACGACTATATGGCGCTCGGCGCGTTGGAGCGACTGAGAGAGCGGGGAATGCAGGTGCCTGGCGACGTGGCGGTGGTGGGGTTTGACGGTGTAGAGGAGGGTGAAGCCTCCACGCCTCCACTCACTACCGTGCGGCAGCCCGTGTATCAACAGGGGAAACGAGCGGTGGAGATGCTGTTGGACTTGCTGGCGGGTAAGCAAGTACCCCCACAGGCGATCCTGCCGACAGAGTTGGTCGTGCACCAATCGTGCGGCTGTGCAGCCCCGGCGGTCGTGCAGGCAGCGGTGGGGACGGTGACGGGGGCGGGGATAACGTTCGCGGCAGTCCTTGCTGCGAGGCGGGAATCCGTCCTCTCCGAGATCGCCCAAGCCGTGGGAGATTCCCTGGATGGGTCAGTGCCGCAGCAGGCAGGGCGGCTGCTGGACGCCTTCGCCGACGAGTTGAAGGGCGGGTCGCCCGGTGCTTTCTTGTCGGCATTGGAAGGCATCCTGCACCAGGTGGCCGCGGAAGGCGGCGATGTGGCCGTGTGGCAGGGGGCAGTGTCGGTGCTGCGCCGCTATGCACTGCCCTATCTCAAGGAAGAGAAGGCGTCGGCTCGGGCCGAGGACCTCTGGCAACAGGCCCGCGTGATGATCGCGGAGATAAGCCAGCGGGCCGAGGCGTACCGGAGGCTGCAGGCGGAGCAGCAGGCTGTTGCGCTGCGCGAGATCGGGGAGGCGACGATCACGACGGTCGAGATGGAGGGTCTGATGGACGTGGTGGCAAAAAGACTGCCACGCCTGGGTATACCGCGCTGCTACGTCTCCCTGTACGAGCCTGACTTGGCGGCTGCAGCGAGTTCAGCCGGACTGCCCGGTCAGGCCACCGAGGAGGGAGCGGCGGCGCCGGCGAACTCTAGGTTGATACTGGCATACGACGAGGGAGAACGCCGGCGAGAGGCCGATGGACAGGTCTTCCCGTCGCGCCAACTGGCGCCGGGCGGGTTGTTGGACGGTGAAAGGCGCTGGAGCATAGTGGTCGAGCCGCTCCACTTCCGGGAGGATCAACTGGGGTTCGCGCTGTTCGAGATGGGGCCGCGAGAGGGAGCGGTCTATGAGGCGCTGCGCGGCCAGATCAGCAGCGCATTGAAAGGGGCGCTACTCGTCCAGCAGGTGCGGGAAGGGCAGGAGTATCTGCAGTCCCTCTATCAAGCCAGCGGGAGCATCATCTCACTGCGGGACCCGCAGACGATCCTGCAGGATATCGTTGAAAGAGCCTGTGAAGCTGTGGGGGCCTTTCAGGCCGACGTCGTGCTGATCGACAAGGCGGGACAGTTTCAGCGCCTGGCTGGAGGAGGGCCGGGAAAGCGTGTAGGTACTATGACCCTGGTCGAATCCATGGGCATCTCGATGGAAGTGATGCGGAACAATCAGCCGAACTTGATCGGGGACATGCGGAGGCGGGCCGGGCAAGAAGCTCGGGCAACGGTTGAAGCCAGCGCCGGCGCCGCGGGATGCTTCCCGCTGTGCCATCGCGAGAAACCCATCGGCGTGATGTGGATATACTACGGGGAGCCCCATCGGTTCTCGGAGGCCGAGGTGGATGCCCTGCAACTCTACGTCAACCAAGCCGCCATCGCCTACGACAACGCCAGGCGTATGGACGTGTTGGAGCATCTGCGCCAGGCCGCAGAGAAACTGGCCAGTGTGGCCGGCGTTCAGGAGGTCTTGCAGCAGATCGTGAAGAGCGCCCGCCAAGTTCTGCAAGCCGACTCGGTGGTGGTCTGGTCTTACGATGCTGTTCGGCAGGCCTTTTTCCCCGACGAATTGGTCGCCGACGGCGTGGACGGGGCCCTGTTGGACAAGTATAGGAAAGATGAGCCCCGCCCAGGCGGCACGGCGGACACCGTCATCCGAAAAGGGTATCTGACGGTGACCGACGTAGAGGCACCGGAATATAATTATCTGAGCCCACCCGCCCGTGGCTTGCGGGACGAGATCGGAGTGAAATCCTTCCAGGGGATCGCCCTGCAGGCAGAGGGTGAGACGTTAGGCGTGCTGTACGTGAACTACTGGCTGCCACTGGAATTCGACGAGGGAGATACATCCACCTTAGAAGCCTTCGCTTACCATGCCGCTCTCGCCCTGAAGAAGGCCAGGCTGCTGGAGCAGGTGAGGAGGGCGCACTATACCGCGCGAGTCGTGGCCAAGGCGAGCGTTCTAGAGGATCTGCAACGCACGCTAGAGGCCGTCGTGGAAGGTACCCGCGATGCCCTGAGCTGTGATGCGGTGGTGCTGTTTGTCTACAACCAGGTGACTGACAGGCTGTACCACCCACCTACGATGGTGGGTGTCCGTTATCCAGAGCGAGTGTCGCACCATGGAGAAGGGTTGGAAGTGCTCCCGGACTCGATTGTCTATCAAATGCTCCACCGAGACCAGCCGTACATTGCGGAAGTCGCGGGCGGGGATGAACTCTTCAGCGAGCGGCGGTTCGTGAAAGACGAAGAGTTCGAATCCTGTGCGGCAATTCCATTGCAGGCGGCAGGCCAGAGGGTTGGGGTGGTGTTCGTGAACTATCGCACCCGCCATCGCTTCACCGGCGAGGAGCTGGCCGACATCGAGCTCTTCGCCGACCAAGCCGCTGTAGCCATCCGCAACGCTCAGTTATATAACGAGACAATAAAGAGAGCCTCGTACTTAGAGACCCTTTACGAAGCCGGTAAGGCGGTGACCAGCACTTTAGCTCTAGACGAGATCCTAGGCTGCATTACTGAGCAAGCCCGACTGATCATAGGCCGTTCCGGGAGCCAGGCTTGCTTTAGCTACCTTGCACTGCTGGAAGGAAACAGATTGAGCCTCAAGACTGCATCCCCAACGGCATATCTGCCGGGACTGCACGAAAGACTGGGCCACATAGATCTGGAACACGACAGGCATATTGGGATAATAGGACGAGCCGTCAAAACAGAAAGATCCCAACTGGTATCTGATGTCACTCAAGACCCAGACTACATCGCAGGGGAACTGGAAACCGGTTCAGAACTGGCAGTGCCGATCAAGTTGGGAGATGAGGTGATCGGCGTCATTGATGTGGAACATCCCCATCGCAGCGCGTTCGATGAAGAGGATCAACGCTGGCTGGAATCCTTGGCTGCGCAGGCGGCATTAGCCATTCGGAATGCAGAGATCTACGCCGAGCTCAAACAGCGCTACCACGATCTGAGGCAGATCAAAGGTTTCGTAGGCTCCTATACCGCCCTGGACTGGATGCGGATGGTGAGTACCGTGTGGGGACATAGCATCAATCGCGAGGTGGGAAATGCTTTGGTCTGCACAGAGTTAGTGAGAATGGCCCTCGCAAAGCAAGAGTACCAGAAGGTCCTGAAAACACTAGATGACCTGGAGGTGACGATAGAGAAAGTCAAGGGTATCCCGATAACAGCGCCTCTATCAGCCGAAGACGCGGTCAGCTCAGTGCGAGTCAATCGGATTGTTCAAGGCTACTTGAGCAATTTATGGAAACACGCACAGTACAACTTAGTGGATCGCGAGCTTGAACTCCAGCCGGACTTGGACGATTTGGTGACGGTACGAGCGAGCGAAGAGTGGCTTCGGCGAGGGATCGAAATTGTGGTGGACAACGCGGTGCAGGCTATGTTGAGTGCGGATAGCAACCCGAAACGGCTGTCGGTAGTAACACGCCTGGTGGACGATAAAGTCGAGATATTGATTTGTGATACCGGCCCTGGCATCTCCGATGAGATAAGGGGAAAAATCTTCAAAGAGCCAATAGACAAGCCCAAGGGTAGTAGGGGGGCTGGTATTGGGCTTGTGTTAGCAAGAAACATCTTTGAAGCCTATCAAGGTAGCATTGCCATCCGGGAGACAGGTCAATCGGGGACTGTTGTGGCGATCTCTTTGCCTGTGGAATGCAGTAAGTAATAATCTCAGAGCATTGCGATGACAAAGGTGCTCTTCATAAATGGTCAGAGTGATCGCCATTGGATTGAGTCTCTGGAGCAGACTGCGCTTTGTTTAGGGGAGTCTCTAGAGCTGGCAGATCACCAGCATTTAGAGGGTGTGTCCTTCCAGAACTATGCACTGATCATTATAGATGCAGGTGCAGTTAACAATCCGATATCCACTGTGCGACATATTCGATCCTGCAACTCTCAAGTCCGTATCGTGATGGTGTCTTCAACACCCCATTGGAAGCAAGCCAGGGAGACGTTGTTGGCTGGGGCTACGGATTACGTCAGGAAGGTGGATGGAAGGGAGGCCATCTTGGACATCTTGCGCGGCAGTCTGTTCAGGATGCGCGAGGGTGGCAGTTGAGGTGCCATTGTGACCGTGGAGGAGGCCAGGCCGAGTACAGATCATCCACAGTCTTGGCAGCAAGCAGGAGTAAACGATGCCAGGTACAATATTGCTCATGGATAACATCAAGGATGTTTTGGATAAGTGGGGTAGTCTACTGGAAGGAGCTGGCTACCGCGTCTTGAAAGCACTCACTTTGGAAGGAGCGGAGCATGTGCTGAGGGACAGGTGGGTTCATCTGGCTATCCTAGACATCCGCATGGTGGACGAAGACGACGAAAACGACATCAGCGGCCTGCTGCTGGCGCGGAAGCCCGACTTTGCAGCTGTTCCAAAAATCGTCCTGACCGCCTACAAGAGCTTCGAGTACGTACGTATGGTGCTGGCCCCTAATGAGGAGGGGCAACGTCCTGCTGTTAACTTTATTGCCAAGGATGAAGGGCCACGGAAGCTCATACAGGCGATTGAACAGGCTTTTGCCGATCAGATACGCATCAACTGGAACCTGGACATCCAATGGGACCAGCGAGAACCCCTATCGTTCCCACACCTGGCCAGTCTACTACAACCCGACCTGTCTAACGACATCCTGGTGCAACGGGCTGGCGAATTGGAAGACCTCGTCCGTCGGCTGTTCTACGACTATCAGCAGATTCGGTTCGGTCGCTTGCTCTGGCACGACGGCCACCGGTTCTGTGTACCGGTCCTGGCCCGTTCCCCACAGGGGACAGCCGATCCCCGTATCCTGGTCTGCGGAGATCGGGAGCGTCTGGAGCAGGAGCGGAAGAAGTTGGACGGGCTGGCCCCCCAGACTTTTCAGGGGGCCAGACTTGCCGGCACAGCAGAGACGACGCATTTCGGCGCGAACGCCTACGAGCTGCCCGGCGCGGATATCGAGACAGTGCAGACCTTGCGGGACCTGTTTCAGATAGGCAAGGAGCGACCACTCAAGACGGCGCTCGCGCATTTGCTGGGCGACGTCCTGGAAGCCTGGCACCAGCACGGTCAGATGGTGCAAGAAACACATGACCTGATGTCGCTCTATCGCCAATGGGTGGGACTAGCAGATGACGATGCATCTCAAGCAGAGGCGGAGCAACGGGTGGAGTGGCTGGTGCAGACAGCACGAACGCTGGGAGCAGTGGAGATCAAGCGGGGCGGCGGCGTAGTGACGTTTCATTTCCCTAGCCAGTCGCCCGTAAGCTACCCCGACCCTGTGGCGACGGTCTATGCCCCACTTACACAGTACGACTCGCCGGTAGTCTGCCGGGCGTCGCCGGGCTGGCTCACGGCAGAAAACGTACTAGTGGATGCGGAGCAGCGCATCTGGCTGACCGACTTTGCGCGCGCGGATCAGGCACCCCAATGGTGGGACTTTGTCTGCCTGGAGGCGGCCATCCGCTTCGACCTCAGCCGGGCCCCTGAGCTGGTGGCATGGCAGGAGTTCGAGGAATGCTTGGTGTCGCCGGTTTACCTCCACGACCGGCTGCAGGACAAGGGGGGCATCGCCGACCTGCAAACGAGCGTTGCTCTGATCGAACAGGTCCGGCGACAAGCTGGAAGCGAAGCCGGCCCCGATCCGCTGCCCTACTACGCTGGCCTCCTGGCGTGGGCCGTGGGCGCCATGGCCTGTTATGACCCAAGAGTGTTGTACACACAGGCCGACCGGATGCGAGGCGTCCACCTGCTCCTGGCGGCGAGTATGATCGTCGGCCGATTGGGTGAGATGACTGCTAGCTCCTCGCCACAGGGCGAGTTGCGCCTGGAGGACGATGGGAGTGTGTGGGTGGGAGATCATTGTGTGGCCTCCCTGGTGGGTCAGGAGTTCGACCTCCTCCAGTGCCTGCTCAAGCACGCCCTTGAAGACCAATTCGTCAGCCGTCAAACGATCGTGGAATCCGTGTTTGGTGAGCAGTATGTAGCAGGGGATGTAAGCCAGGAGAGCCGAATCAATTCTCTGATCAGCCGTCTCCGGGACAAGATCGAGCTGGATCAAGGAAACCCGCGCATCCTGACCGTCAAAAGTAAGGGGTACCGCTTGAGGCGCTGAGGATCGGGATAACAGGTCAAAGTCTCACGAGACATCTGCGGTGCTGGAAAGAGCGCGGTTCCATAACAGATGTAAACGTTGGAGGGGAGCGAAAGATGCCAGGCACGATATTGCTAATGGACAATCAGGTCGATGTCTTGGATAAATGGGGTAGCCTACTACAGGAGACTGGTTACTGCGTTTTGAAGGCACCCTCTTTAGAAGAAGCGGAGAGCATACTGAATCACAAGAGGGTGCATCTGGCCATCCTTGATAGCCGCATGGTGGACGACGATGATCAGAATGACATCAGTGGCCTGCTACTGGCGAAGAAATCCAAGTTTGCCTCTGTGCCGAAGATCATCCTGACCGCCTATAAAAGCTTCGAATACGCGCGTATGGTGCTGGCTCCGGACGCAGAGGGACAAACTCCTGCTGTCAATTTCATTGCTAAGGATGAGGGACCGCAGATCCTCTTGGAGACAGTCAAGTGGGCTTTTGACAATCGGGTGCGCATCAACTGGGACCTGAAGTTCACTTCTCACGAAGATAGAGCATTCGATGGTATGTCAGTCTGTGTTCTTGGAAGCAATCTTTCGGAGGACGAGCTGGATGACAGGTCCCAGGAACTTGAGGATCTGTTCCGGAAGTTGCTCTATGACTACGACGAGGTCAACCTTGAGATTGTGCCTACAAAGCGCCAAGGGCAGGCCTTGACCTGGGTGCGGTTGAGGAAAGAAGGCAAGGAGGTGCCAGCACGCTTGATCAGATGTGGGCGGCGTGAAGGAACTCTGGCGGAACAGCATGCCTATGGGGATGTAGACAGGGGACAACTTGTCAATTCCTGGGCGGTGCGACAGGAAAACGTCGAGACATCTGTCCACTTCGGGGTGATCGAGTGTTCATCTGTCGGCTTCGATCTCGGACGGTCTCGATGGCTCGCGGACTACTGCAGGTTGCTTACTGTGGAAGAAACAAGGCTGGCATTGGACAATTGGTTCGACAAAGCATGGACATCTCTGTACGGGCAGGAATGCGTGTCAGAAGAGAATCTGACGCTCAATCGCCTCTACAGGGAGCGTCTGGGCCTTATCGAAGGGGGGGGCTCGGGGAAGGAGTTTTGGCACTCTCTTGGGGAGACAGTCATATATGTCCAGTCCCACTACATGGGCAGATTGGTGGTAGATGATGAGAGACGAAGACTTGCTCTGTCGTTCCCTGACGGTGAACAGCTGTCGTGTCCAGACCCTGCACTCTACATCTATGAGGACGCTAAGCTATTTGAGCCACCTGTCTCCCGCCGTCTTAGCCTGGGCTGTATGGATGGCTACACCATCATTATTGACCAAGATGGAAAAGCCTGGGTGACAGAATTTGGCACCATTGGCCCGGCGCCTGCACTGAGCGACTTCGTGGAACTGGAGGCCAGAATCCGTTTTGAATGGATCCGCACAGTTGACCTCGATTGGAGCCAACTTCGTGAGTTCGAGTCTGTGCTCACTGCCCCCACATCTCTTGAGGATCCGCTGCATGGAGGGCGGGTTGCGAATGGAGACCTTGGCGAGGCTTTGGCAGTGATCGCTCATCTTCGGGCACTGGCAGCACGGGTTCCAGGCGCTCATCCGCAGGAGTATCAGCTCGGGCTTCTTTTTCATGCAGCCCGCATTCTCTTCGATGATGCACCGCTGGATCGCAAGGCTCATGCTTTGCTTGCTGCCGCTATGATCTGTCGGAGTCTGGAGCAGTGGGAACAGCTGGAAGCGGTGTGAGAGCGGTAGTTGCGTGAAGGTTCCGGGATAACGATGAAACAAGTGTTTGCCTACGCGGCTTGGAAAGGCATAGGCTGATGGACAAGCTTAGAATCCTGTTGGTGGGTGGCCCGAGTGGTCTGAGAGAGGAGCTTGAGCAGCACTACGATGTTGTGGATGGATCCAATTCGGCTCAGGTCGCTGACAAGCTGCGTCAGGAACGAATCCATCTCAGCATAATCTACCTTCAGTGGACTGGGGAACAGGTAGATCCTGACCTAAGTGCTCTGGCGTTGATGACTGAGGACCATCCCCCAACGATTCTCGTGCTGTCCAAGCCGATGGATCAGATGAGCCAGATAGTGCGAGACGCCCTCGGTGGGCTGGAACACCCTGCGCCCGCAGTGGCACTCATCTCGGAGCAGGAAGAAGGACTGGGCGCTATCCTGCGTGCGGTGGAGGAGTGCGTCAAACGGCATATTCGAATCAACCAGGAGCTTGTGATCCAATCGGATGGCGATGCTCTGCGGGACATTGCCAACCATCTAATGCCTGAGGACGACCCTAAGCTTTGGACCCCTGAACTAGAGGACCTGTTTCGTATTCTCTTCTCCGATTGCAGTTCCATCAGTATCAAGCTACTGACCCATGGCCTGCAAAGCCCAAAGGGAGGAATAGCCAATGTCTGGGTGCAACCTCAGTCACAGGCAGTTCCCGAAGGACATCCTCTCCTGGTCAAGTGCGGACGACGTAAGGATGTGGAAAACATCCGCGCTCGCTATGAGGCCTACTTCTTTCGACTTACGCATGTACGGTTGGCTGGCTGTGCTCATACCAGGAGCTTTGGGGCGCTGGCATACCCGGCTCCGGCTTACCCGACGCCGGGTGATCGATTGGATGTTTACGACTTCTCTGAGTTCTACCGCATCAAGGTTGGAACAGGCGCAGACGGAGATATCGGCTCGGCAATTGATTACTTGTTCGACAGGGCTGGGAAGCCATGGTATCGGCAGGTCGGTGCTCCCTCAACACTGCGAGACAAGGACCTTCGATCATGCTACTTGAAGCGCCTTGGAATCCCAGACAAGCAGAGACTGGAGGGTCTCATGCGAGAGGTCGTGGAGAAAGCCAGTAGCTACGGCGCGAGGGTAGAGTTGGGGGGCAAAGAAGTTGGTATTGCGATTCCCCAGCGCGCCCAACCCCACCAGTACCCAAATCTGGTACTGCACCTATATGGAGACGATAGTCGCCTGAAGGTCTTTGATGCCAAACCTAGTCAGTTCGGGATCAGCCACGGCAACTTGTGTGGTTCAAACCTCTGTGTTGACAGAAAGGGGATTGTGTGGCTGGATGGGTGCGAGAACCTGGAATGGGGACCATATGTGGCAGATGTAGCTGGAATTGAAGCCCTTCTGAAGTTCCGTTGTCTGGAATGGAATAATCCCCGTGACCTTTATCGTCTTGAAAGGCTTATCCTGTTACGGGATGATCTTGAGCCGAAAACTCAGGATACTCTGCCTTTGGAGATTAGCCAGACACTGAAATGGATTGCTCACGTGAGACAGCGAGCCAATGCGCTTTCTTCAGATGACATACTAGAATACTATGCTAGTCTGTTTTTCTTCACCATGAGAGAGTTCGTAGCCAAGGAAACCAAGCCTGTCCAGAAGCTCCATGCTCTGTTCTCGGCAGCCATGATCTGTTACCTCTTGGTGCATTGGGATAAGTGGGACGGTTGGCCTGGCCCCGAGACCGTATTGCCAGCGAAAGGAGCTGAGTCATGACAGAGAACAAAGAAACAGCTCAGTTCCAAGCAGTTCTGCTAAGCATTCAGGAGGCAGCTAAGCAGATCTGCACAATTGTACCGATTGTCCAGACTGCCTATTTCGCAGCTGTATCGTTGGGCGATCTGAAGACTGCTGTATGGCAGGACTGGCAGCGGCTTTGGTGGGTTCCGATCCCGTTCATGTTGCCAGCTCTGCTGTGGTTGGCAAGTTTACTCTCAGCTATTCAGGTTTTCGTGCCGCCCACTGTCGGTGAAGGAGGTAGTACATCGGCGGCATATAACCATATCATCAAAACGAGGTACCGTCAACTCAAGCGGTCTCTATTCCTCGCGGCAGGGGGCTTGTTGGCTATGATAGTCGCCGCGGCGGTGTATCTTGTTTGCATTCCTCCTCCACCTCCTTCTGCCCCCTGACTCACTATCAGACAAGATCACAGACAAACGGTGACGATATCGCCTTTTGCTGTCGATGAGGGTGACTTTCTCGTAGCCTGAGTTGAGCCTGTGGAACAAGAGGTTTCGCAGAGTGGGCGAGGAGCGGCGCCGACGGGACTGTCGGGATCGGAGGTTGATTCACGTACAATGACCAGGAGGCAAACTGGAGGGGGGAACACAAAACGCCCTGCCAGCAACGGCCCGCTCTGGCGAGAGCGCGGCCCTCTAGCACAAGTCCGCGCCGGAAGCCCCGCGAGAGACGCTCGCCCACCTCCACGACTGGCAAGCGGCTGACGCGCAGGCGGTTTCTCGTCCATCAACAGACGGCCCCCACCCCTGAACCGCGCTTATGCTCGTAGTCAATTGCCCCGCTGCTGGAAACCTCGTTGCCGGCTACACGGCGAGCAGGGCAACGGAACGATAGGAGGCGTTTCCCTCCGGCGACGTTTCGTCGGGGCAGCCAGACGGAATCCGATCTGGGAGCCCTGCTGCCTGTTTTGCCACCAAAGGAGAACGACATGTCACAGAGCAGTGAGCCTGCACAGAAGCCTCATTGTGAGTTTGTGAGGTAACTGAGAGCCGATTATCACGTAATCGGCTCTCTTTCTTTGTGTCATGGAGGAAGAGTTCGTAGGCTCGCCCCAGTTAAGATATCCCATTTCGACACTGCTACATCAACGTCGCCAGCACCTCCATCGCCGCGTCCAGGCGGGCCAGCACCTTCTCACGACCCAGGAACTCGAAGGAGCCAAACAGGGGCGGCGAGACCGGCTGGTTCGTCGTCGCCCAGCGCAGGGTGCCAAAGAGTTGCCCCGCCTTGAGGCCCAGCGCGTTCGCCAGGTCCCGTAGCGGCTGCTCCATTGCCTCCGCCTCGAATGGCTCAATCTCCGCCAACAGCGCCCGCGCCCGCCGCAATGCCTCCAGGCTCTCCTGTGGCGTCGTCTTCTTCGCCACCAGCGCCTCCGCGGGCGGCGTCTCGATCTCCCGGAACAGCGGCCCGGTCAGCTCCACGACATCCGCCAGGCACTTGAGCCGCTCCCGAACCAGCGGGATGACGACCCTCAGCTTGGCCCGCATCTCCTCTGGGCACGGATCCTCCACCATGCCAGCCCTCTGCCAGAAGGGCAGCAGCCGCTCCAGCAGGTCCTCCTCCGAGAGATTGCGGATGTACACGCCGTTCATCCAATCGAGCTTGTCGTAGGAAAAGACCGCCGGCGCGGTGTTGACGCGGAACAGATCAAAGCGCTCGATCAGCTCCTCCCGGCTAAAGATCTCCTGCTCCTCACCCTCTCCCGGCGCCCATCCCAGAAAAGCCAGGAAGTTCAACATTGCTTCCGGCAGATAGCCCTGCTCGCGAAACTGATCGACCGAGGTCGAGCCATGGCGCTTGGAGAGCGGCCTGCCGTCCGTGCCGTTCACCAGTGGGAGATGGCAAAACACAGGAGGTTCCCACCCCAACGCCTGGTAGAGAAGCACGTGCTTGGGAGCGGTCGAGATCCAGCGATCATCCCGCGTGACGTGCGTGATCCCCATCGCATGATCGTCCACCACCACAGCCAGGTGGTAGGTGGGGAAGCCATCGGATTTGAGAAGAACCAGATCATCCAGAGTGGCGTTGTCAAAGATCACGTCGCCCCTGATCGCATCAGGGACCATCGTCTGGCCCGTCAAGGGAACCTTGAGGCGAATGACGTGCGCTTCGTCCGGTGCGATCGCATCCGCCGGAAGATCGCGGCAATGCCGATCGTACATCGGAGGCAGCTTGCGCGCCCGCTGCTCCTGGCGCACGCGCTCCAGCCGTTCTTCCGAGCAGTTGCAGCGGTAGGCCACCCCCCGCGTGACCAATGTCTCGGCCGCCTGCCTGTAAAGCTCCAATCGCCCCGACTGGATATACGGCCCAACCGGGCCGCCGACGGCGTACTCCTCCGCGTCCTGCACCCCGACGCGCCGCAACTCCTCCAGGCCCGGCCCTTCATCCCATTGCAGCCCTAGCCAACGCAGGCCATCCATGATCGTGATGATGGCCTCCGGGTCGTATCGCTTCTGATCGGTGTCCTCGATCCGCAGGATGAACTGCCCGCCCATCTTGCGCGCAAACAGCCAGTCAAAGACGACTGTTCGAACGCCGCCAATGTGCAACTTGCCCGTGGGACTCGGCGCGAAACGAACGCGAACGGTCATGCTTTCCAATCTCTATTCTCTACCCCCGCCGCCCCCGAATCCTCGCCCACTTGTCCTTCAGCGAGACAGTGCGGTTGAAGACGAGTCATCCGCCCACCGCCTCGACAGACCACTTAAACAGGCAGTGCATCGGTCATAGCAGTTCACGGAACTCGTCAACCGATATGTCCGCGTCGCGCAGGATCGCCCGCAACGTGCCGGTGGGCACTATCCTCCCTTTGTGCACGGGCACAGTGACACGCCGGCCGTCCGACTCGCGCCGCATGTGTAGATGGCTGCCACGCTGGCGTCGCTCGACGAAACCAGCGCGTTTGAGCGCGCGGATCAACTGCTGGCACGTGACAGGGGGAAGTCTGGGGCTCATGCGGGCACCGGGATCGAGAGGCGGGTGATAAAGGTCGGCTCCTGCTCAATCGGGATCGCCTCGCCATCTTCCAACATACATTCAAGGTGCAATTGAATGGCCTCGGTGATATTTGCCCTGGCTTCTTCAATCGTTGCACCAAATGTGTGACATCCGGGTAGCACTGGCGCGTAGGCGTGAAACTGGCCGTCGTCAGGCTCTATGACAACCGTAAATCCATAATCGGACATATCCCACCTCTATCTGACTTTCACCCTCTCACTCTACCGCTGCCTCGCCTTCTCAATCCTCGCCCACTCGTCCTTCAGCGAGACCGTGCGGTTGAAGACGAGGCTTCCCGCCAACGAGTCGGGGTCCACGCAAAAGTAGCCCAGCCGCTCGAACTGGAAGCGGTCACCCGGCTGCGCTGCCGCCAGACCCGGCTCGACCTTGCAGCCGCTGAGCACCTCCAGCGAGTTCGGGTTGATGACGGCGGTGAAATCCTCCCCCTCCGGCACGTCCTCCGGGTTCGGCTGCGTGAAGAGCAGGTCGTACAGGCGCGCCTCGGCCTCGACGGCGTGCGCGGCAGAGACCCAGTGGATGGTGGCCTTGACCTTGCGCCCATCGGGGGCAGCGCCGCCCTTCGTCGTCGGGTCGTAGGTGCAGCGCAGTTCGATCACGTTGCCCTGTTCATCCTTCACCACGCCCACACACTTGAGGAAATAGGCGTAGCGCAAGCGCACCTCGCGCCCCGGCGCCAGGCGATAGAACTTGGGCGGGGGTTCCTCACGGAAATCCTCCTGCTCGATGTACAGGACACGCGAGAAGGGCACTTGGCGCGTGCCCGCGCCAGGGTCCTCGGGGTTGTTGACCGCATCCAGTTCTTCGACCTGGCCTTCGGGGTAGTTTTCGATGACGACGCGCAAGGGCCGCAGCACGCCCATCACGCGCGGGGCGTGCTTGTTGAGGTCTTCGCGGACGCAGTGCTCGAGGAACGCGATGTCAACCGCGGTATTCGTCTTCGACACGCCGACGCGGTCACAGAAATTGCGGATCGCCTGCGGGGTGTAGCCGCGCCGCCGCATGGCGGAGAGCGTCGGCATGCGCGGATCGTCCCAGCCGTCAACGCGCCCCTCCTCGACCATCCTCAGCAGCTTGCGCTTGCTCATCACCGTGTAGGTGAGGCTGTAACGCGCGAACTCGATCTGGCGCGGCAGCGCGTTCGGCAGGTCGAGCTGCTGCAAGAACCACTCGTACAGCGGGCGGTGAATCTCGTACTCCAGCGAGCAGAGCGAGTGCGTGACCCCCTCGATGTAATCCCCCTGCCCGTGCGCCCAGTCGTACATCGGGTAGATGCACCACTTGTCGCCGGTGCGGTGGTGCGGCACGTGCATGATGCGGTACATCACCGGATCGCGCAGGTTGATGTTGGGCGAGGCCATGTCGATCTTGGCGCGCAGCGTGCGGGCGCCGTCGGGGAACTCGCCCGCGCGCATGCGCCGGAACAGGTCAAGGTTCTCCTCGACCGTGCGCTCGCGGTAGGGGCTATTCTTGCCCGGCTCGGTCAGCGTGCCGCGATACTCACGTACCTCGTCGGCGCTGAGATCGTCCACGTAGGCGCAGCCTTTCTTGATGAGATACTCGGCGTACTCGTAAATCTGCTCAGAATAGTCAGAGGCAAAGTAGACGTGGGCAATTTCGAAGCCAAGCCAGCGGATGTCTTCGATGATGGCGTCCACGTACTCTTGCTCTTCTTTGGCCGGGTTGGTATCATCGAAGCGCAGGTTGCACACGCCGCCAAACTCCACCGCGATGCCAAAGTCAATGGACATCGCCTTGGCGTGGCCGATGTGCAGGTAGCCGTTCGGCTCCGGCGGGAAGCGCGTCTGGACGCGGTCGAAGCGCCTGCTTGCCAGGTCTTCCTTGACCGCCTCGCGGATGAAATCTACCGGGCCGGTGGACTCACTCACGCTCTCCCCTCCTCGATCCAGGTATGGATGGCATTATAGCACATTCCGGTTTTCACGTCAGGCACCCGCGCCGGCTTGTGGCCCCAGCCGTGTCGCCAGGCCGACCTTGGTTTTTGCCAGGGAGACCAGCCCCTCAGCGATACCGCGCACGATCTCATCGGGAACGCCGTCCGCTGCTTTGGACTGCAGGCGCAGGTCGAGCGGGTCGTTCACGTAATCCACGACCGCGAAACGGCGATCCGGCGTCAACGCAACTTCGGTGGAGAACAGATCGAGCCCACACAGACGGGCAATGGAGACAGCGATGTCACGCAAGGGTTCGAGGCGGTGGCCGTGTTCTTCGGCTGAAGTGACAGGCACATAGACGTGCGTCTCTGGATCCCACCAGCAGGGATACACTTGCCCGGCGCAGTAGATCACGCGAAACCAGGCCGGGCGGGATCCGAGCCTCGCCGGGACGACATGGGCCTGCAAGAGGTATTTGTCGGCAGGCGCATCCTGACGGGCAGCGAGCACCTGATCGAAAGAAGTGGCTTCGAGAATCACGCCCTCACCGCCACCGCCACGGGCAGGTTTGATGGCGAGACTGTCGCCCAGCACGTCCAGGTCAACCGGCGGAAGGTCAGGCTGCTCCTCGTGGGGTGGGAGGATGATCGTACGAGGCGCGTGCAGGCCGGCTTCAATGAAGGCCGAGTGCATGGCAGCCTTGTCCCACGCGCGGCGTGCCTGTTCGTATGGATTGATGCGGTACACAGCATGATCGCGAGCCCAGTGGACGAGGGGGAGAAAACGGGCGTCTGAATCAGACGCCCGGTCGAAGAAAGCGTAGAATACCAGCCGCTGCCCGGCCAGGTCTTGGAGCACGTCTGCGAGGCTATCAGGAGTGACCTGCAACAGCGATAGCCTGTAGGACTCACAGGCCGCGCCGATCAGACCCACAAAATCGGCGTCATACTCCCAATTCCACGCAATGCAAACGTCATAGACGGTTGTCAAGTCACCCATCGCCTGGCTTTGCGCGTGTACGCCCTCCTCCTCTGGCAAGACCACGCCGACCACCACAATCCGTCACTCCCTCCCGGCGCCCAGGTACCGCTCTGCCCCATCCAATCGCCACTGCAACTGGCGCTTGTACGTGGGATGCGGTTTGAAAATCCGTCGGGCCTTCTCAAGCGCCAGATTGCCCACGGTGTCTATCCGTTCCAGATCGTCAACCCCCAGCCCAAGCCGGCCGCAGTACTGAAGATACCCCACCCGCTGCGGATCAAAGCCCATCAGATGCGCGGTGAGAGCATCCACCGCCAGGGCGTCCGTCCCGGCCAGCGCCACGCGCCAATCCACCGCATCGCCCGAGCCGGGACCGTCGCCCTCCATCCCCTGCCAGCCATCGATCACCGCCATGTGCGGCCAGACGCGGGAAGCCACCAGTGACAGGTTCAGGTTCATCGCCCGTGACCCCTGGTGCATCGCCATCTTGCTCGAGCCATTCGGCGGCCCCAGCAAGGTCCCCTTGGCCCATTCCGCCAGCGGGGATTGCCGCACCCGTCTGGGCACCAGGTAACCCACCCAGCGCACCAACCCCGGCGCGCCGCCACCTCTCCGCACAGCCTGAGGGTTGATCAGCGCCCCCATCGCCATGTTTTTGATGGACAGGGTCACGATGACGCAATCGTGAGTCTTGGGCGGGCCGACGGAGATGCGATAGTCGGCCTCGACGGCGGTACGCGCCAAGTACACCCGTATCGGGCGCAGCCGCCGATCGTACACCTGCACCCCCACAGCCTCGTCGGCGTTGAGATCGACCAGCTCGGCACCGTACGCCTCGGCCAGCGCGTCGTAGCCAAAGCCGCGAAAACCCTCCCAGGTGGGCGAGAGAGCCGCTCCCTCGGCGACGACGACGCGGCCGTCGTAGCGGGCGCGCACGAAATCCAGGACAGCGCGGATGGCGTCTGCGTGCGTCGCCGCCAATTGATGGCTGACGGAGACGCAGTTGGGCTTGATCAGCACACAACGTGCACCGTCCAATTCCACCCAGGCGGAGATGTTCTCAAGTGTCGCCGATACGCTCTCGTAGCGGGTCCCTTCCCGTGCCAGTGCGACGGGCGACCGCTGGACCTGATCGCCCGTCAAAACTCGAGCCTCCGGTGACGCATGACGACATTCTCCGCGATCCCGATGCTGATCAACGTCGTCAGCAGACCGGTGGAGTGATACGTGACGAACGGCAGCGGCAGACCCGCCACCGGCAGCAACCCCAGGTTCATACCGACGTTGACGACGAGCTGGAACAGGATCATCGCCAACGTGCCTGCCACCAACACCCGCCCAAAGGTGTCCGACGCGATCAGGGCGGCCCGCAGCAAGCGATAGAAGAGAATCGCATAGAGCACAAAGAGCACGATGACACCCAAGAAGCCGAGCTCTTCCGCCACGACGGCAAAGATGAAATCGGTGTGGCGCACCGGCAGGTAACGGAGCTGGCTCTGTGTACCCTGCCCAAGCCCTTTGCCCCAGAACCCCCCCGAGCCGATGGCGATCAGCGCCTGCCTGACCTGATAATCGGGTTCGGGATTGAAAAAACTCAAAATGCGCCTCTGGATGTAATAAAGCTCGAGGGAGTCGAGCAGCTTCCAGAGCGGATAGATCGCAGCCAGGCCCACCACGGCCGTCAACACCAGATACCTGGCCGGCATGTCGGACTGGAACACCATGGCCAGCCAGATCGCGACAAACACGAGCGCGGTGCCCATGTCCGGCTGCATGAAAACCAATGCCGCCAGCACCAGCGCCATCAGGGCAGACACCAGGTAATTGACGAAGCCAGGGCGCTCGGTGGCCTCATCGAGCAGTTGTGTCTTGGGCGCTCCGAAGAGCGGGGTAGAGGAGCCACGCCTACGCCGCCGGCGGCGACTGAGTATCGCCCCCACCGAGATGGTCAGCAGAATCATCGCCGGATACGAAGGCTGAAGGTTAAAGGTGCCCAGATCGAACCAAGTTCTCACGTCGGCGATGTCGCTTCCTCCGAACAACAGGACGAGCACCAACAGTACGACGGCGATGAGGAAAGCCAGCCACCAGAAGTCGCCGAACCACTGGTAATCCTGGGGAAAAGCGGCCAGCAGAAAAATCAGCCCCACCCCGGCAACCCCGACGATGGCTTGGCGCCGCCACAACTCTTGCAGCTCCGGGTCGAGGGATCCCTTGGTGGCGCTGCGAACCATCACCACGCCAAAGATAAACAGAAGAATGGTGACGATGAGCAACACATAGTCAAAGTGCCGCCAGATACGAGCCCCTGTCATCCTATCTAACCCAAACCGGCCGCAGCTCGGTTAGGCCTTCTTGCGGTGCCTGCGCCCGGCCATCAGGGGAATATCGGCAACCAGACGCGACTGCCGCGTGCTCTGGGAAATGGTCACCTGCACACCATCGGCATCAATATCGACGTGTTGGGAGATCACGTCGATAATCTCATCCTTCAACGTACCCAACAGGCCGGGCGAGATGTCAGCGCGGTCGTGGGCCAGCACCAGGCGCAGCCGTTCCTTGGCAACTTCACCACTCGACTTTTGCCGACGGCTCTTCAAGCGATCAAGAATTCTCATGATGACTCTCCCCCGGCGCGCACAAAGCTAAAGAGCCGCCCCAGCATTCCCTGCTCGCGCAGGGTCAAGAACGGCACGTCCTCCCCCTGCAGCCGGCGGGCGATGTTGTGAAACGCCTGGCCGGCCAGACAACCATCCGGCGAAAAAGCCAGAGGTCTCCCCCGGTTGGCAGAGACCAGAATGTCAGGCTCCTCCGGCACGGTACCGATGAGGTCGATGGCCAATAGCTCGATGACGTCGGCGATGCCCAGCATCTCGCCGCGCCGCACCATGTCTGGATTGATGCGATTGATGATCAGCCGCGCGGGGCCTTTTTCCTCCGCCTCGATCAGGCCGACGACCCGGTCGGCATCCCGCACGGCAGCCACCTCTGGATTGGTGATGATGAGGATTTCGTCGGCCGGGGCGATGGCGTAGCGAAACCCCTGCTCGATGCCGGCAGGCGAATCGATCATGATGTAGTCATGCTGCTCCCGCAGCTCATCACAGACGCGCACCATGTCCGCTGGCTGGACCGCACTCTTGTCCCTGGTCTGCGCAGCAGGCAACAAGAACAGCTCGGGGAGCCTCTTGTCGTGCACCAGCGCCTGCCGCAGCCGGGAACGCCCTTCGATCACGTCCACCAAGTCGTAGACGATGCGGTTCTCCAGGCCCAGCATCATGTCGAGGTTACGCAAGCCAACGTCGGCGTCGATGACGACCACGCGATGCCCACTCATCGCCAGGGCCACGCTCAGGTTGGCAGCGATGGTCGTCTTGCCCACCCCACCCTTGCCCGAAGTAATCGTAATAACTCTTGCAGCCATCGGATCTCCTCACCCGCCCGCCCCAAGAAACCATAAAGCTCACTCGTGTTGCATGATTCGAATCAACGGCCTTGCCAGGGTTCGGCCACGATATGTCCGTCCTGCACCGAGGCCATCTCCGGCACAGGCTTGCGCCGCTTGTCCTCCGGGGAGCGCGCGATGCGGCTAGCAATGCGGAGCTGCGTGGGAGCCAAGTCGAGGGCGCAGATCACGGCTTTCTCGTCCCCCAGCGCCCCGGCGTGCACCACCCCACGCACCCGCCCCCACACCACGATGTCGCCCCCAGCCACCACCTCCGCGCCGGGATTGACGTCGCCGACGACGACCACGTGGCCCGGATGGCGCAGACTCTGACCAGAGCGCAGTGTGCGCCGCACGACCAGCCCGTCGGCGGCCAATTGCTCCTCACCCTCCCCAGCCGCTTCCTCGGGCACAGCTTCCGGCGCAGCAGGGCGGGCCGGTCCGAGGTCGATCACCAGCCCCAACTCCTGCGCCGCCGCCTCGGTAGTCGGGCTCGTGCCGACCACCGCCCAGAGCTCGACCTGGTGACGGTCCAAGAGCGAGCGTGTCTGCTCGAGATCGGAGCGGCTCAGTTCCCGCGTCCCGACGTCCAGTGCAACCCGGCCACCGCGAAAGAACGCGGGGTTCGCACCAAGCCGCTCCTCCAGAGCGAGCAGATCGGTGTGCCAATTCCCGCCAATCCGATCCTCCTCCGCTAGTGTAACAAGCAATCCCTGTCGAATACCCTTGATGGTGATCGCTTCTGGATTCACTCGCACCCTCCCCGGCGCGTTGCTGCCAAACATTATAGCACAAGTGACAAGATTACGAAAACCTACAATCGAAACGGGGAAAAGCAGAGGAACAAAGAGTGGGAAGTAAGCGTACCCCTTACTTCCTACCCCTCCCACGATCAAGTGATAGACAATCAAGGCACAGGCTGTTCGCGAGCAAAATAGTATCCCAAAATCTCGCGCGCCACCGGCACTGCCGTCTGTGAACCCTCGCCGCCGTTGTACAGGAAGACGATGACCGACACCTCCGGGTCACCCACCGGCGCGAAGGCAGCGAACCAGGCATGCTCCGGCTGATCGTAGGCGCCGGGCGTGCCGCACATGATGTCGTCGCAGAACTGAGCGGTACCGGTCTTGCCCGCCACGCGCACCCCCTCGATGGGCGGGAACTTGCGCGTCGCCGTGCCGTCGGCCACCGCCAGCTCCATCCCCTGCTGCACCAACGTCCAGTTCGTCGGCGTGATGGACAGCGTGCGGATGACCTCCGGCTGGAAAGGCTCGGCCACGTTCCCCTCGAAATCGACCACGTGGTGCACGATCTGCGGGCGGTAGAGCACACCGCCGGTGGCGACGACGTTGATCGCATCGAGCATCTGCAGCGGCGAGACGGCCAGAAAGCCCTGGCCGATGGAGTAGTTGTACGTGTCGCCGGTTGACCAGTTCTCGCCGTGCGTGCGCCGTTTCCAAGTCGGGTAAGGCACGGTACCAGCGGCCTCGCCTGTCAACTCTATACCGGTCAGCTCACCAAACCCAAACATCGCCGCATAATTGGCAATGCCCGGATTCTCGTCCGATTCCAAGCTGCCAGGGCCTAATCCCTCAAACTCATCCTCTTCAAACCCTCCACCGGTCTTGTAGAAGAAAATGTCGCACGACTGAGCCAGTCCCCCCACCACGTTCAACGAGCCGTGGCTGCCCTGCCGCCAGATCCAGCAATAGAACGTCTGATCGCGGCCCCGGTCGTTGGGGGCGTACTTGTTGGGCAGCACGATCGTGCCAGGGCAGGTGAGGCGCGTATCCTCATCCAGCACCCCCTCCTGGAGCGCCCCTGTCGCCACGACGATCTTGAACGTCGAGCCGGGCGGCACCTGATCCGAGATGGCATGATTGAGCAGCGGACGGTGAGTGTCTTCGTTCAGGCGCTGCCAGTCCTCCACCGAAATACCCCGAGCGAACAGGTTGTTGTCGTACGTCGGCAGGCTGACCATGGCCAGGATCTCGCCCGTCTGGGGCCGCATGACGATAGCCACCCCACGCGGTGAGTTGGCCTGCGACATGCCGCGCAGCAATGCCTCTGTGGTAAACTCCTGGAGATCGAGGTCGAGCGTCAGATACACGTTGCCACCCGGTACAGGTTCGGCCTCTGTATCGACCACGCGGATCACCCGCCCCATCACGTCCACCTCGATGAGATGTCTCCCTTTCTGTCCACGCAACCAGTCCTCGTAGGTTGCCTCAACCCCGGCGGCGCCGACGCGATCCGTCTCCGGGTTATACCCCATCGCCTTGTACTCCTCCTCCATCTCACCGGGAATCGGGGAGGTGTACCCCACCATCTGCGATACCAGCGAGCCGTAGGCATACTCACGCCGCGAATCCAGTCCCACATACACGCCCGGCAGCGTCAGCCGCTCAGACCCGATCAGCAGCGCCGTATCCCGATCGACGCCCCGCTTGATCACCGCCGGGCGGTACAGGGCTCCCCTGGCTATCGCATCCGCCACTATCGCACGCACGCCGGACTCTTGCTCTACGTCGCCATTCGTGGTGTAGGGCATGTCGAGCAGCACGGCCAGGCGGATGAGAACCGCCTCGGCCTCGGCGCTGAACGTGACCTGGACATCGTCTGGCGTGTAGGGCGAGAAGGGAGGAAGGATCACGTCATAGTCAGGAAGATAGGCAGGGATGACGATGACCTTGAAGCTGGGAATGTTACGCACCAAAGAAGTGCCATCGCGGGCGTAGATGATGCCCCGGGCTGCCGGGAGATCCTCGGTCTGCAAACGCATATAGTCCGCCAGCGTCCTGTAATACTCCCCCCGCACGAACTGCAGGTACCACAGCCGCTGGCCAAAAGCCGCAAAGGCAATCAGAATCAGCACGGCCAGCAGGATCACCCGAGGGGCTTTCCGGATGGCCTGCCAGCGCGCCTGCCATTCACTCTGGGCATCCTGCCGAGGGATCTTGCGTGCTGTCGTCATCCTAACGTCAACCCTTCCCGCCGGAGCCTGCGCCCCAGCCAGGACACTGGCTGCTGAACCACTGGGGCCAACAATGTATTGAGCAACACCGACGGAACGGTCACGTGAAGCAGCGAAAACCCCCAATGCACCGTATGGCCCACCACAGCCAGCGCAATCACCACGATCAAATGATACACCAGGCCGCTGGCGAGCGCCAGAAGCACCAACCGCACCACCTGTGAGCCGAGCCCACGACCCCACGGCTGCCCGGCCAGAAAAGCCACCACCACCAGCGCCAGGGCGGTTGCTCCCAGTGGTCCGCCGGAGCGCAGATCGATGAGCAGTCCACCGATAAATCCCCAGACTAACCCCTCGTCCACGTCACGCGCCACAGCCCACGTCAAGATAACCAAGAACATCAAGTCAGGACGCGCGCCCAGCAGATCGACCCGCGACAGCAAGACGCTCTGCAGCAAAGCCACAGCAGTCAAAAGCGGGATGCCTACGTAGAGATTTATCTCACACCCCCTGAATACGGACGAGCACAGCTACTTGGGCAGCTTTGCTAACACCTCTTTAATCGAGAGGGATCGACTCAAACTCGGTGACGACCAACACCAACTCCAGCCTTCTGAAATCCACCGCCGGCCGGATGGTAGCCGCCTGGTGTAGCTCGTAGTCTTTCTTCTCCACCTCGGCGACCTGACCGATGACCAGCCCCTTGGGCATCACACCGCCCAACCCGGACGTCAGCACGATGTCGTCGATCTCGACGCTCTCGTCCTGCGGGATGTACTCCATGCGTAGCGTGCCGTCGGGCTGGCCTACGACCAGGCCGGTGGTGCGGGAGGTCTGGAGAAGGACGGCAACGCTGCTATCGGTATCGACAAGCAGTTGCACCTTGCAAGTGCGCGGCCCCACCTGGGCGACCCGTCCCACTAGGTTGGCCCCACTGCTGACGACCGGATCGCCGACCGCCACCCCGTGCTGACTTCCCACATTGATGGTGACGTAGCGCAGGTAGGGATTCGGATCCGCGCCAATCACCTCCCCACAGGGAAAAACATCGCAGGCTTCCCGTCCGATCACGTCGGCGCCCACATACCCCGAAATCGGATATTCGCTGACAAAGTCCAACATGGCGCGGAGCTGCTCGACCTCGGCCTTGTACTCGCGCAGGCGGACGTTCTCCACCGTCAGCTCATCCGCTTTCGTCTGCAGCTCAGCGACCTCAGCGCGCAACTCGCGCGCCTCGCGCACCGACTGGAAAATGTCCCCCACGCCCCCCGTGACGCTCGAAAACACACGCTGCAACGGGTCAAGCACGTAACCGAACACATTCTCCACTGGGGCCAGGTAGCCGGTCTCGTGAAGAACCAGAAAGAACAACCCGAGGATAACCAACACTAGGGGGAGCCATGAACGGCGAGGAGACTGTTTCATCGTAGAGTCCAGCCTGCCAGTCCTGCGAAACCAGGACCAATCAACCAACCGGCTAACCAGCCAATTGACCCACTAGAAGGTGGGTGCCCTTGGGCGTCGCTCATCGGTGCTGGCCAGCACCTCACTGAGCACGTTCAACTCCTCCAGCACCTTGCCAGCGCCGCGCGCCACGCACGTCATCGAGTCGTCGGCCAGCCAGGCGCGCATGTTCGTCTCTTCGCTGATCCGGTCAGTCAGCCCTCGCAACTGGGCACCGCCGCCCGCCAGGCAGATGCCGGCATCCATCAAGTCCGAGATCAACTCCGGGGGCGTGTCATCCAGTGTATCCTTGATCAGGTCCACGATGATGTTGACCGAGCCGCTCAACGCTTCGCGAATCTCGATGCTGCTGACCTCGATGGCCTCGGGCAGCCCTGTGACCAGGTTGCGCCCACGCAGCGTCATCGTCGATTCCTCGGGCAGCGGGTAGGCCGATCCAATAGACACCTTGATTCGTTCGGCCATACGCTCGCCGATGTACAGGTTGTACTTTTGGCGCGCATACTGGATGATGTCCTCATCCATCTCGTCGCCAGCGATGCGCAATGAACGGCTGACGACAAACCCGCCCAGACAAAAGACGCCCACCTCGGTCGTGCCGCCGCCGACATCGACGACCATGCTCCCGCGCGCCTCCGTCACCGGAAGCCCGGCTCCGAGGGCCGCCGCCATCGGCTCCTCGATCAAGTATGCCTCCCGCGCGCCAGCGGACAAGGCCGCATCCTGCACCGCCCGCTTCTCCACCTCGGTTACACCGCTGGGGATACCGACCACCACCCGTGGGCGAGGGAAAGGCAGCAACAATTGGCTATGCGCCTTCTTGATGAAGTAATCCAACATCGCCTCGGTCACCTCAAACTCGGAGATGACGCCGTCGCGGAGGGGACGAATGGCGACGATGTTGGCCGGTGTACGGCCAACCATCTCTTTCGCCTCGGCGCCAATGGCGAGAACCTTCCGACTGTCCCGCTCTATGGCCACCCAAGATGGCTCGTTGATGACAATACCCCTCCCCCGCACGTAGACGAGCGTATTGGCTGTGCCGAGGTCAATGCCTATATCGAGGGAAAAGAGCCCTATAAAGGCATTTATGGGATTGAACACAAGGGTCTCCTAAACACAAATTGCTGCCCCGGAACTCACGCCATCAACGCCGGGGCCACCGGACGAGATTATACCACAAATCAGAGGAGGTGGGAATATTGGAAAGCAGCCCATTTGTGCTATAATGCGGCGGCACATGACCGAACGGTACAAAGTTCAATTGCCTGCCTTTGAAGGCCCCCTGGACCTGCTCCTCCACCTCGTGGAGCGGGAGGAGTTCGACATCACGACCATCGCGCTGGCCCAGGTCACCGACCAATACCTGGCCTACCTGGCGGAGCTCGAACGCCGCCAGGTTGAGGAACTGGCCGACTTTCTCGTCGTGGCAGCCAAGCTCTTGCTGATCAAGTCCCAGGCACTGCTGCCACAACCCCCGGTTCTGACCCCCGAAGAAGGGGACGTGGGAGAAGAACTGGTGCGCCAGCTTCAAGCCTACAAACGATTCAAGGAAGTCGCGGCTCTGCTGCACGAGCGGGAGAAGCAAGGGTTGCACGGCTACGTGCGCGTCGCTCCCCTCCCCCGCCCCGAACCTCAACCCGATCTGGGCAACATGGCCCTCACCGACCTGTTGGTCTACGTGCAGGAGGCGCTGGACGCCCTGCCTGCCCCGCCCGTCGGCGACGTTGTCACACCCATCACAGTGACCGTCGAAGATCAGATCGCACGCATCGAGACACAGTTGACAAGACAAGGGCAAGTTCGCTTCCGCGAGTTTCTGTCAGAAGCGACCACTCGCATCGAGATCATCGTCACGCTGTGGGCAGTGCTGGAACTGGTCAAGCAGGAGCGAGCGCGTGTGTGGCAGGAACGGCTCTTCGGGGAGATATTTATCGAGCGAGAGGCTGCCGCGCCGGAGGAGTTGGCTGCAGAGAGTGTCGGCGGCACGCCAGCCACCAGTGCAGCAGTATAGCTCCGCATATCCCCGCACTATCAACAGCAACATCAAGCAGACGACCTTGACGCCCTGGGACAAAGGTCTGGTGGTACTCGTCGCTGAGCGCGTAGAGCAGGGCCAAGCCGGCGCTCACCAGGCGGAGAATAGCCAAATGGCCGAAATGCTGGCGCAGCGCCCTCAGGTAAAGCCAGGCCAGCAGACCAAAGGCAAGTGTGTGAGCCGTCTTCTTGAGCACCGTGTCCAGCCATGGGCCGGGTGCCTGGGGCAGGTCCGGTTGGGCCGACAGCACGAAAATCAGCCCCATCCACACCACGGGCGGGAGCCAGCGCCAAAAGAGCTGCTTAAGCGATTTCATCGGCCTCCTCCGGCCGCGCTCGCTATCGCTCGCAGCCAACGCCGCCAGTTCTGTCCCCCGACTTCGGCTGAACGCCGTGGCACGTCCCAGGCTGTGGCACGTGTAGTCGCCCGCTCTCAGCACCTCCAGCAATTCCCGCTCATCCCGCGGAGTGCGCCCAAGTTGATTGTGGTACAAACCGACATGCTTGGCCTCGTGAGCATCAGAGTTGCAGAGAGGTCGCAAACCGAAACGTTCGGCAATCTCGCGTATCCTCGGCTCGTCGCTCGCACGGGTGTTCTTCGAGCAAAGCTCTATGGTGTCAGGCGGGTAATGCTCGATATCCACCTGAATCGTATCGTGGTAGCGGAAAGGATGGGCGAGGACGAGGAATCCCGCCCGCGCATGTACGAAGGTGAACAGGTCCGAGTAGAACCAGTCCCGCGACTCGAGTGCCGGATCGCGAACGCCCAGCACGAGCACGTCTTCCCCCTCCACCACGCTGACTTCGACCCCGCCAAAGACGCGGAAGGGTGTGTACCTGCGATTCAACTCCGCCAGCCGCTCAGTCGGAACGAGACAGTGGTGGTCGGTAAAGGCCAGGCCATCCAGCCCACGGGCGGCGGCGGCCCGGATCATCTCCTCTTCCCCAGACCTGCCGCAGGCGGATCGCTCGCGGCTGTGTACGTGTAGATCGATCTTCATAGTTAGCCTCGCAGGACAGATGACAATCCGTGCTACATTGCCTTGATGATCGCGTCGGCCATCTCCTGCGTGCCGACGGCGGTCGGGTCGTCGCGCGTGGGTTTCATGTCGTAAGTCACGTCCCTGCCCTCGGCGATGACAGCGGCGACGGCGTCCTGAACTTTGTCGGCGGCTTCTGTCTCCCCCAGGTAGCGCAGCATCAGCACACCGCTGAGGATGGTCGCCGTGGGATTGACCTTGTTCTGCCCGGCGTACTTGGGGGCGGAGCCGTGCACCGGTTCAAAGACGGCCAGCCCATCGCCGATGTTGGCCCCCGGCGCGACGCCCAAGCCGCCGACCAGTCCCGAACACAGGTCGCTGACGATGTCGCCATAGAGATTGGGCATCACCAGCACGTCGTACTCCTGGGGCCGCTGGACGAGCTGCATGCACATGTTGTCCACGATGCGATCCTCGAACGCGATGTCGGGATAGTCCAGCGCCACCTCGCGGGCCACGCCCAAGAACAGCCCATCGGTCGCCTTGAGGATATTGGCCTTGTGCACCGCCGTCACCTTGCGGCGGCCGTGGGCGCGGGCGTACTCGAAGGCAAAGCGCACGACGCGCTGGCTGGCCTTGCGGGTGATGATACGGATGGATTCGGCGGCCTCGCCGGGGATCACATCGTGCTCAATGCCGGCGTACAGGCACTCGGTGTTCTCGCGCACTACGACCAAGTCGATGTCTTCGTAGCGGCTGCGGACGCCCGGCATATGGCGGGCCGGACGCAGATTCACGTACAGGTCGAGCGCCTTGCGGATGGCGACGTTGACGCTGCGAAAGCCCGTCCCCACCGGCGTCGTGATCGGCCCCTTGAGACCCACGCCGTTCTCGCGGATCGAGGCCAGCACGCCCTCCGGCAGTGGCGTGCCGTACTTGTCCATCACGTCGGCCCCGGCCTCCTGCACGTCCCAATCGAACTGAACACCGGTTGTCTCCAGCACCCGGCGTGCCGCCTCTATCAGCTCCGGCCCTGTGCCGTCGCCGGGAATCAGTGTGATGCGATGTACCATTGACTTTCCTCCAAAACCAGAACTGGGTAGTTTCCCTCTTGAGTGTTGGTGACAGCAGCAAGCGTCCTGAGCGGAGCGAGGCGGAGTCGAAGGGCGCTCACGGAGGCTTCTTCGACTGCATTTTGCTGCGCTCCATTCCGCTCGGAAAGCCCTCGCTTGCCATGTCCACCAACACTCAACGGGGGCACCTCCCAGAACTACATCAGACAAGAAGAAGGAGTACGGAGTAGGAAGTACGGGAAAAGCTCCCTACTTCTTACTCCTTACTCCCTACTTCCTGAATCCAAGAGCTGCCAAAAGCACCAGGCTCGCAGAATACGTTTCTACGTATTGTCCCGAATATGGTTCAACAAGCCGCCTGCCAGTATAATCGCAACCTGGCGTTCGGTCAAGCTATACGTGACGCCGAAGGTCGCGCCCTGCGTTAGATTGCGGACGGTCAAGCCCTCCCCAGCCTCCAGCACCGCGCGAACGTCCGCGATCTCCCACTCGTCGCCTTGCGTGGTCTTGTCATAGTCCGCCGCGTCAGCGAAAACAAGCGGCAGGACGCCCATATTGATCAGATTGTCGTGGTGGATGCGGGAGAAGGACTTGGCGATGACCGCCTTGACCCCTAGATACATCGGCGAAAGGGCCGCGTGCTCCCGACTGGAGCCCTGGCCATAATTGACGCCGCCCACCACAAAACCCCCACCCCACTCCCTCGCCCGCCCCACAAAGTCCGGGTCGATGCGCTGGAAAACGAACTCGGAGATGGCGGGAAGGTTGGAACGGAGGGGCAGTATTTTCGCCCCGGCGGGAGAGATGTCGTCGGTGGTGATGTCATCGCCCACTTTGATCAGAACTCGGCCACGGATGACGTCAGGCAGCGGACGAAACTCGGGCAGCGGCTTGATATTGGGGCCGCGGATGACCTTCACTGTGTCCGGATCGTCAGCAGGCGGCAAGATCATGTTGTCGCTGACGGCGAAGCGTGCTGGGTACTCGACGATCACAGGCTCGCCCAGATCGCGTGGATCGGTGATCTCGCCACGCAGGGCGGTGGCCGCGCAGGTGGCCGGGCTGGCCAGGTAGACCTGATCGTCAGGCGTGCCGCTGCGTCCCTTAAAGTTGCGGGTAGATGTGCGCACAGAGACCGCACCCGTCGGCGGGGCCTGCCCCATCCCCACGCACGGTCCACAGGCCGACTCTAAGATGCGCGCCCCGGCAGCGATCAGGTCGGCCAGCCCGCCGCTCTCGGCCTCAGCCATCATCGTGTAAACCTGCTTCGAGCCGGGCGCAATGCACAGGCTGACGGCCGGATGCACCGTCTTGCCCTTGAGCACCGCCGCCACCGTCACCAAGTCCTCGTAGGAGGAATTGACGCAGGAGCCGACGAACACCTGAGCCACCGGCATCCCCGCGATCTCGCGCACCTTGACGACCCTGTCCGGCATCGAAGGCTGCGCGATGAGCGGCTCCAGTTCGCTCAAGTTGACCTTGATGGTCTCATCATACTCGGCGCCCTCGTCGGCGGCCAGCGGCTGCCAGTCGCGCGCGCGCTCCTGCGCTTTGAGGTAAGCCTTCGTCTGCGCGTCGCTGGGGAAGAGGGAAGTTGTCGCTCCCAGCTCAGCTCCCATGTTGCAGATGGTGGCCCGCCGATCCACTGTGAGGGTGGTGACGCCGGGACCGCAGTACTCAAGGATCCTCCCCACGCCGCCCTTCACCGAAAGCCGCCGCAGCAACTCGAAGATGACATCCCTGGCCGTCACCCATGGACCCAGTTCGCCGGTCAGCTTCACCCCCACGATCTTGGGCATTGCCAGGTAGAAGGGCGCGCCGCCCATCGCCGCCGCCACGTCCAGCCCGCCCGCGCCGATGGCCAGCATCCCCAGGCCGCCGGCATTGGGGGTGTGGCTGTCGGAGCCGAGCAGCGTCTTACCTGGCGCGGCGAACCGTTCGAGATGCACCTGGTGGCAGATGCCGTTGCCGGGCCGCGAAAAGTACGCGCCGTGCTTGGTCGTCACAGTTTGCAGGTAGAGATGATCGTCGGCGTTGCGAAAGTCGGGCTGGATGGTGTTGTGATCGACGTAGCTGACCGAGCGCTCGGTGCGCACGCTGGGTAGCCCCATCGCCTCGAACTCTAACCAGGCCATCGTACCTGTGGCATCCTGGGTGAGTGTCTGGTCGATCTTGAGCGCGATCTCTTGCCCCACCGCCATCTCGCCATCGACCAGATGGGCAGCAATGATCTTGCGGACCAGGTTCTGTGCCATCGTGTCTCCTATTCGCCAAAGTAACTGTTGGGGCTACCGCTGCGCTCTTCGATAGGCACGTACTCTTTTTCGCGCTCGCCTACGTAATTTGAGAGTGGGCGCAGAAGCTGATTGTTCTCGTATTGCTCGATCATGTGAGCCGTCCAACCTGCGATGCGACTGGTGGCAAAGATCGGAACGAAGAGATCCATCGGGATTCCCAACGTGTAGAGCACCGGTCCACAGAAGTAATCGACGTTAGGATACAGTCCCTTCGCCTGGGAGACAATCTCGACGATTTTGACCGCAATATCGTACCAATGCATATCTCCCGCTTCTTCGCAGAGGGCCTTGAGCTTATCCCGGAAATAGGCTGCGCGGGGATCGGCCATCCTGCGATAGACGCGATGACCGAAACCGGGAATACGCCGCCTGGCCTCCAACTCGCTCATGATGTACGGTCCGACGTTCTCCAGCGAGCCGATCTTGAGCATCATCTCCATCGTGCGCTGGTTGGCCCCGCCGTGCAGCGGGCCCTTGAGCGTGCCGATGGCGGTAGTGATGGCAGAGTACATATCAGAAAGGGTACTGGCCGTGACCCGCGCCGCAAAGGTAGAGGCGTTAAAGTCGTGCTCGGCCATCAACACCAGGGCCAGGCCCATCGTCTCCGCCTCCAGTGGCGTAGGGGCCTGACCGTGCAGCATGTAGAGGAAATTGGCTGCATGACTCAGATCGGGATCTGGAGACACAAACTCTTGCCCTTCCAAGTGACGCCGATAGTAGGCCAAGATCGTCGGGAATTTGGCCGTCAAGTGAATCGCTTTATCAATATTGGCGCTATGATGGTAATCATTCGTTTGCGGATCAGAACACGGCAACACCGAGACTATCGTCCTCAAGGCCTCTATGGGTTGCAGTGTCCTGGGCAGCGCCTTGATCACATTCTTGACGCTCCAATCCAACTCCCGGTGCTCTATCAGCCGGCCCTTTAGCTTATCCAACTGAGCCTGAGTCGGAAGCTCGCCAAACCAGAGCAGGTAAGCCGTCTCCTCGTAGGTCGAGTGCCGGGCAAACTCGCCGACGTCGATGCCCCGGTAGCGAAGACTGCCCTCTTCGCCATTGATGACACATATCGAGCTATTGGCGACGACCACGTCTCTCAGGCCTTCTCTTACCGTGGTATCCATCTCTTGCCTCCTATGTAGTTCGTTGAAGTTATTGCGATGCGGAGTGTGTAGCGAGTTCTCGGTCAAAACAAAACCAGCCTCCGTACTGAGGGAGGCTGGAAAATCAAGCTTCAGGCTCACAGTGCCCAGATAGCACTGACCAGACCTCCTCACGAGGGCTTAGCTGGGGCCGGGATCGGCTGGGCCAGTACGTCGTTCTCGAAACCTGGTCCTCGCCTCATCATCGCACCAAAAAACGAAACAGCCTCCAAGCAGTTGGAGGCTGGCTAGACTTACACTGGTCTGGCGCCCATTCAGCGCTAACCACACCTCCGCAGCGATTACGTCTGCGGTCGGGCAGCGGTAGCAGGGACGGCCAGAATACAAGTCTTCATCGCATTTCCCTTAACTTAGTGTCATTCTAACACGTGAGGACACAGTTGTCAAGCAAGATTCGGTTCCGATTCTTGCGCGTCGGCGCCGCCCGTCGCGCACGCCGGCAGCGGCGGCGGGTCGATCATCGGCACGAGCATGGGGCATGGGGTTGACATTGGGGTGGCAGGGCATTAGCTCATTCCCGCCACACATTCTTCCGGTGCCACGCCATTGCCCGCCGGTGAGGCCACAGTACCTCATTGCTAGGCACCAATATTCGCTTGCCATCCAAGTCGGTAATGTTTCTCAACAGTTGAGATAAATGGCGAAAGGGCCATCTGGACGCCCCGCGGGGCATTCGAAACACAGTTCAAACTGGCTCAAGATGCTCTTGTCCCCCACGCCGCAAGAAACGCGAGTCTTGAGCGCGTGAGCCAGCGAGTCTATCGGGCAGTGCTAGGCGGTACCTATCCTGGCACCGGGCACATTAACAACTCTCTCAGAGACCATCTGTGATCCGTCAGGCCAGCGGCCATGGCC